>OWJF01000192.1_pt1 | contig 30693 bp, 25 predicted proteins | sample 1732941 | NCBI WGS metagenome assembly OWJF01 (sample SAMN05065770, study PRJEB22554) | human gut metagenome | biome: ENVO:2100002; feature: ENVO:00000062; material: ENVO:00002003 | host: Homo sapiens | place: USA
CAGCTTCATATTATTCATTTTAAGAATTCCTCATAAATCAATAAACTTTATCGGATTGTTCTTGCAATACGCATACGGACTAATATTATAATATTTTTCACACAGCGCATCCATTCTGTCCCACGTCGGCACCTGCGAGAAGTATTGTCTCGCTCCATAGTCATACGTGTTCAGTCCGGCGGCTCTGTCAAGCTCCTTGCCGTTATATTTATACTGCTGCAAGCTCGCATTCACTCCGACATCATTAATCCATAGGCAACAATATTGAATGCAATAAAATGCATGTAAAGATATGTTTTAGTCGCGTTTTGGGGGTACATATCATAAATATAAATCTACGTATGTATACCGATATGCTGCAAATTTAGTCTAAAAACCAGATACTTGCAATTATTTTCTGACAATTTCACCGACTTTAGAATCAACCTGCAAGAAAGTCATATCGAAGGTTGAACAATCCTTATATATAAAATGGTTTTTGAAGCATACCCAAATCGTTACCCCTCGGGATAAGCAACCTCACCCCCATTCATCAGAAGTCTTCAGAAACCATCAGGCAATCTGGTTTCCGGATGATTTCAGAATTCAAAGTCGATTGTCAGCTCTTCGGGAGGCAGGAGAGTGAAAGAACGGCGATGGAATGGTGTAATACCGCATTCACGGATAGCCTGACGGTGTTTCTTCGTTGGGTAACCCTTGTTGCTCTTCCAGTCATACTGCGGATAGTCTTCCGCCAGGCGGTCCATATAGTCGTCGCGGTATGTCTTGGCGAGGATGCTCGCCGCAGCGATGGAGAGGTATTTGCCGTCGCCCTTCACGATGGTGGTGTATGGAAGGTCGCGGTAGGGCTTGAAGCGGTTGCCGTCTACTATCACCGCTTCGGGACGCACCTTGAGCTGGTCTAAAGCACGGTGCATGGCGAGGATACTGGCATTGAGGATATTTATCTCGTCAATCTCTCCAGGCTCCACGATGCCAACAGCCCAGTCTACGGCATCGTGTTCTATTATCTCGCGAAGCTGCTTGCGCTTGCGGTCGCTGAGTTTCTTCGAATCATTGAGCAGTTCGTTCTCATAATCGGGTGGCAATATAACGGCGGCAGCAAAAACGCTTCCGGCAAGACAGCCTCTGCCGGCTTCGTCGCAGCCTGCCTCAACGAGACCTTCGTAATAATGTTTTTCCAGCATTGTATACTTCTCTTTTTGTTTCGGACAATATCTTTATATCTTTCAAAGTATAAAGGTACGAATTATTTCCGACATATCAAAAAGATATACAGCGAGTTTTATCTTTTAGCCCGAATGACCGATTTTGCGTTAGTCTTGTATAAGAAACCTGTAAGATTAGCCAAATAATAAAGGTGACTAAATATATGCCAGAAATCCCCCCACACCGTGGGGAACGGAACCCCCTAATGTGGGGTGTGATTCCCCACGATAGGGGGAGATTTCGAAGGTTATGCTTAAGATGACAAATTATGGCTCTACGTCCCACTGAACAGGCACGTTCTTCATCGTGATATATCCTCTGATTGCCGCATCAACATACAGTCCGAGCTTCAGCACCTGCATCACTTTGGCGGTCTTCTTCACATTCTCGAATCTTGTATAGGTACCATCGAGCTTCAGTTTCACATAAACTCCCTCGCTGACATCATAATAGTCGGATGTAGTGCCGCCGTCTGGCGTATAAGATTCACCGTCTTGGTCAACGAACATTGTTACGCTGCGAAGGTCTGAATTAGGATTTACTCCTAATTCTGTTGAAATACAACGACACCAGCCAACTGCATTGACCACAAATGGGCACGATGCTTGCCCAAGTGAGGCAAGGTGCTTTCTCAAGTGGGGCACGCTGCTTGCCCCTGTTGGGCAGATTTGCTGTCAGGCGTCTGCCCAATAAGAGAATGTTGTAATACATACCCCAGTTCGGGATAAGAAACAGTTTATAAAAAAGTTGGTAGTCTCATAAATATTTTGTACCTTTATAGGTGAAAATCAAACATTTACAAACATATTTAATATGACTACCGATTACAAAGTTACAGAATTATTTTGTATTATAGACGAGTTTTGCAAACATTTTGATGCAGAAAATGCAGGAAATCTACTTGAAGACAATAGCGGAGTCAAGCGTAGACGTCGCCAAGCGTCGTTGTCCGATAGTGAAATCATGACCATTCTGTTGTATTTTCATTTCGGTACATTCCGTAATTTCAAGCACTACTACCTATTCTTCATTAAGGGTACGATGAAGTCGTATTTTCCGAAAGCCGTGTCGTACAACCGCTTTGTGGAATTGGAAAGCCGCGTGTTCTTCCAGCTTATGTTCTTCCTTAATCTGGGAGCTTTCGGAAGATGTACTGGCATAACATTCGTTGATTCCACGATGATACCCGTATGCCATAATCTCAGGAGATATGCCAATAAGGTATTCAAGGGAATTGCCACTGACGGAAAAGGAACAATGGGTTGGTGCCATGGCTTTAAGCTCCACCTTGCGTGCAATGACAGAGGCGAGATAATAGCGTTTGTACTTACTGGTGCAAATGTCAGCGACAAGGACCCGAATGTGTTCAAGGTTCTTGCTAAACGACTGTACGGCAAGCTGTTCGCTGACAAAGGCTATATTTCACAGAAACTGTTTGACTTCCTCTTTGAGGATGGAATACAACTGGTGACAGGGTTGCGCGTAAACATGAAAAACAAGCTTATGCCGTTCTATGACAGAATGATGCTGCGCAAGAGATACATTATCGAAACCATTAACGACATGCTGAAGAATACGGCACAGATTGTACACTCACGCCATAGATCTGTAAGCAACTTTATCATGAACCTTATTTCTGCCTTGGGAGCATATTGTTTCTTTGATAACAAGCCAAAGGCATTGCAAGGATACTGCATCGAAGACACGAAGCAACTTACATTGTTCTAAGGACAAAATAATCTCTTTCGATTCTTTATATATAGCCCATGTCTGATGGCATGGGAAGAGAATTCACGTATCTGTCTTCACATGCAACTAATCGCTATATTATCCCGAATTGGGGTAATACATATACTCCGGTTTTCTGGATTCTGCCAACGCATACTATTCCTGTAGTATGAATTACTCACAGCTGACATTCCTTTCATCTGGTATTTCCTCACATCTGACAATTCCTTTCATCAGCAAACCATCCAGACAATTGCCTGACAATCGCCAGACAACCAACTGCCTGTTTATCAGAATATTACAACAGAAAACCAGATAGTCTGACAGTTTTTTGAAAATTCTTGTTTTTTACTAAAAATCAGCGTTATGGGCAACTTTTACTCATATCGAGTAACTTAAACCCCAACCGGTCATTAGGCCGTTAGATGTAGTATTTTATGACTGCTTGGATTTTGGTTGGTTAAATTAATTCCACCAACTGGCAATATGTTATATCATATTTAACAGAAATAGTCTGTTGTGTGAACTTATTGTGCAAAAACTCCACATATCTTTGCAACAGGAAGAGGAAAACAGGGCTATCTGTCCCGAACCGGTCATCAGAACGTTTGGGAATAAACCCGACGGGCTTCTTAGAGAGAGAAAGGACAAAGTAAAAACAGAAAATAAAAAACTTAAGGATATGGAGAAGAAAATGATTTTGACAACTGGCGTGAAAGAGAATGAGAACATTGATTTCACGGAGCTTATCAGCAAGATAGGCGTATGGGCATCAGAACCGGTCCGTCTGTTGGGCGAATACTACTCGAGCGTGCTGGAAAAAAAGCTGTCTATCGGTCAGACATGGCGCCTGATAGAGGTGCAGCTGGCATTCTTCGCCTGCATATTCCCCGCCGACCTGTCGGTGGCTGTCCGTCTGTTAACCGTTGCATGGCTCGGTTCGGCAGTGACAAGGTGCAGGAAGGCAATGAAGAAGTAATACCATGGAAAACACCTTATATACTTTCAATTTCACAAAATGACGGAAACGGCGACAGACCTCAAGCGAGAGGCTGCCGCCGTTTTTCGTTATCGTTTCAACCCAAATCGGTCGTTTGGGTAGGGTGATTACTTATTTGTCGATTCCCATCTCCTTGAGCAGACGGTCTGCATGACCCCACTTGTCCATGAGATAGATTACATAGCGCATGTCAACGCCGATGCAACGGGCGAGTACCGGATCGAAACGGATGTCGCTTGAGAGTGAATCCCAGTTGCCGTCGAAGGCGAGACCGATGAGGTTTCCGTTGCCGTCGAACATCGGTGAACCGGAGTTACCACCGGTGATGTCGTTGTTGGTGAGGAAGCAGAGCTGCATCTTTCCGCTCTCCTTGTCGGTATATCGACCGAAGTCTTTTGCCGACATCAAGTCCTTCAGCTCTGGCTCAGCGTAATAATCCACTACCTTGTCGCCGGTGTTCATCTTCTCAACGATGCTCTCTGAAGTGGTGTAGTAGCCTGCTGGCTTACCGCCGACTACGAGGTCTTTCACCTGTCCGTAGCTCAGACGCATAGTGAAGTTGGCGTCGCTATAGTGTGGCAGGTCTTCCTCCATACGCACCTTGGCGTCGCAGAGATAGCGCTCCTGCTGCTTGATTTCCGGAGCGAGGGCACGGATCTTCTCGATCACTTCGTCATAGATAGCCTTGATGTCAAGACCATACTGCACACCCGGGTCGTTCTTGTAGTTCTTCTTGTTGAAGAATATCTTCTCACCGCTCTTCATGAGGATAGACTTGGCGTAGAGATAGTCAACGAACTTCTTGTAGTCGCCGCCGAAGTCCTTGTCAATCTTGGCATAGCAAGCCGGCAGATACTTGGCGTCTACATGCTCACGGTAGTTCTTGAGCAGAGCTGCCATAACGTCCTTGTCGAGAGCCTCGTCCCAAGCATTGCTGTTGTCCTCGAACTGCACATACTGCTTTGCCGGCTTGTCCTTAGGACCCTTTACTTCCATTCCTCCGAGCACCTGCAAAGCACGTGTATTGAACTCGCTGGTACGGTTGAAAGCCTCAATCCAATTAGTGAACACATACTGCACGTCGAAGCGCTTGGCGTAGAGGTCTTTCATCTTGTCGAAATCAAGTTTGCCCTTCAGATAGCCTGTGCTGTCCTGATAAGCCTTGATGCGCTGCTCGAACTCCTGCTTCTGACGGATAATACCGATGGAATCGATACATTTGTTCATTCCGATGGAGTTCTTCCAGTAGTTGGAGCTCTGTGCATACTTGGAATCATACTTGATTCTCACTGCCTCGTCGGCACGCATGTGGCGAATCATGATCTGCTGCTTCACGCCACGCACCTGTGCACGTGGGGCATTGTCGGCATCGCGACGCTCCTTGATACCGTATGATGAGAGGTAACGGTTGGTAGTGCCCGGATAACCGATTGTCATGGCGAAGTCGCCATCCTTGTATCCGTCGAGAGATACCTTGGTCCAATGCTTCGGACGATAAGGCACATTGTCCTTAGAGTATGCTGCAGGACCGTTTGTCTTAGGATCGGCATAGATACGGAAGACAGAGTAGTCGCAGGTCTGGCGCGGCCACATCCAGTTGTCGGTCTCGCCACCGAACTTACCCATAGACTTAGGCACGGTGAAGACGAGGCGCAAGTCGGTGAAATCGCGGTATGTCGTGGCGTAGAACTTGTTGCCTTCGAAATATGGCTTGATTTCAAGACGGAGTGTAGGGTCTGCTGCCTTCACCTCCTTAGACATCACATTCTCGATGGAATCGAGGAATTCTGACTGTTTGTTGATAGGCAGGTTGTAGAGTCCCTTCTTGGTGAGCTCGTCAGTGATATCCTTCTGCTCCACCATGAAGCTCACGAACATGTTCTCGTTTGGCAACTCCTCCTCATAGCTCTTGGCATAGAAGCCGTTGAGCATATAGTCGTGTTCTACAGTAGAATGACTGCGGATAGCCTCGAAACCACAGTGGTGGTTGGTGAAGACGAGTCCGTCTGGCGACACCACTACACCGGAACAGAATCCGGAGAAGTTGACAACAGACTTCATGATGGCGTCGTCGCCACTGTAGAGTGCGTCGTAAGGCAGGTTGAAACCGTAGGTCTTCATCTGCTCATACACTGCCTGGGGAAGGTTGTAGAGAGTCCACATTCCCTCGTCAGCCTTGGCGCTGCCAGCAGACAGAGCCAACAGTCCTGCTAACAGGATTGATGATTTCTTTCTCATTTTTCGTATATTTAATTTAAAGTTTCGGCAAAAATACGATATATTTTCCAACTGTACTTGCTTGTGAATGAAAATATCGCTTTTTAATCCTCATAATTTCTCAATTTCTCCGCTGAAAACTGTCATTTGCGGAAATGCCTGCCAATCACGGGCAATCCGCTGAGCGGAAAATCCTTCTTCACGATATATGCTATGAAGAGGACGCCAAGCACTGTATTCACCGTCAGGGCGAGCGGTGTGGAGAGTCTGGCATTTGCCGTGGTCATGCAGAAATACAGCACTACGGTGATCAGAACATAAACGGAGATGTCTTTCATCGGATAGGCAATGGGATACTTGCGCTGTCCCACGAAATACGAGAGCACCATCGCCGTGGCGTATCCCGCGAAACCAGCCCAGGCGCATGCCATATATCCGTAGCGAGGCACGAATATAACGTTGACCGCTATCAGCACGGCGCATCCCGCACCTGAGAAATACGCTCCCCAGATGGTCTTGTCGATGAGCTTATACCAGAATGAGAGATTGAAATACACTCCCATCATTATCTCTGCCGCCATGACGATAGGCACCACACGGAGTCCGTCCCAATAGTCTCTGCCGATGATATGGCGCAGCACATCCATATAGCCCACCACCACGAGGAAGGCAAGGAGGGTGAAGATGATGAAGTATTTCATCGCCTTGGCATAGGTCTCACGGTTGTCTTTGTCTTTAGACTTGCCGAAGACGAACGGTTCGTAGGCATAGCGGAACGCCTGTGTTATCATAGCCATGATCATGGCTATCTTGCTTGCCGCGCCATAGATGCCGAGCTGCGAATGGGCATCGCTTCCTTTATATATATAAGGGAAGAGAATCTTGTCGGCTGTCTGGTTGAGGATGCCGGCGATGCCAAGCACGAGGATGGGCCAGCTATAGCTGAACATGCGGCGAAGGAGCGCTTTGCTGAACGAATATTTCTGTGCTACGAGTTCCCGCCAGAAGAAGAACGTGAGGATGGCTGAACAGAAGAGATTGACATAGAACGCATAGCCTGCTCCCACCGTAGGGTCGTAGATGGCGGATATGAACCCGGTGCCGCCGTTTGCCTCGTAGATATTGGGCAGAATGAGGAAGAACACGATATTGAGGGTTATCGCCATGAAGATGTTGAGGAGTTTCAGGGCAGCGAACTTTATCGGGCGCTTCTTATACCTGAGGTATGCGAACGGTATGCACTGGAAGGCATCGATGGCAACGGTAATCGCCATCACCCATATATACGACTGGTGGTCGGCATAGCCCATAAAGGCGGATATGGGATTGATGAAGAGCAGCACGAGGGCTATGAACATCAGTGAGGTGAAGCCCACACTGATGAGCGTAGTGGTATATACAGTCTGCGGATTCTCTTCTTCTTTGTTAGCGAAGCGGAAGAAGGTGGTCTCCATTCCGTATGTCAGTATCACCATCAGCAATGCCGTATAGGCATAGACATTGGTTATGACACCATAGCCGCCGCTCGCTGCCGACAGCTTTGCCGTGTATAGCGGCACGAGAAGATAGTTGAGGAATCTTCCTACGATACTGCTCAATCCATAGATTGCCGTATCCTTAGCGAGTGATTTTAAATTTGCCATTTGCTTATGTTTGTTTGTCAGCGACATGGTCAGGATGCCTTGCCGCTATGCTGTTTTCTGTTTCTTGTTGACGTGTATGCAGGTCTTCAGCCCCTATGCTGCATCAGAAGAACATATAGCATATCGCTATCGCCGCGATTACTCCGGCAAGGTCTGCCAGAAGTCCGCATGCCACGGCATGTCTGGTGTATCTGATGCCCACGCTGCCGAAATATACGGCGAGGATATAGAAAGTGGTGTCGGTGGAGCCCTGGAACACGCAGCTAAGCCTGCCCACGAAGGAATCGGCACCGTATGTCGTCATGGCGTCTACCATCATTCCACGTGCTCCGCTGCCAGAGAGCGGCTTCATGAGTGCTGTAGGCAACGCTCCCACGAAATCGGTGTTTCCGCCCAACACTCCTACTGTCCATTTTATTCCGTCGATTATCATGTCCATGGCTCCCGACGCACGGAACACGCCGATGCCCACGAGTATTGCCACGAGGTATGGTATTATCCTGACTGCGGTCTGGAATCCTTCCTTCGCTCCTTCGATGAAAGCGTCGTAAACGTTGATTTTCTTCCTCACTCCTGCCATGATGAACCCCACGATGATAGTCATGAGCAGGATATTCGCCACCGTGGTGCTCACTATGTTCATCTGGTCTTTGTCGAGCTGTCCGAATCCCCATATAATGCCTGCCACGGCGAGCGACATGCCGCCGACGGTGAGCAGCATCACCTTGTTGAAGAGGTTGATGCGCTGATAAAGGCTCGTGATTATTATTCCTGCCATAGTGGAGAAGAATGTGGCAAGGAGGATGGGAATGAATATGTCGGTGGGCTGTGCCGCTCCAAGCTGCGCCCTGTATACCATAATGCTGACGGGAATCAGCGTCAGTCCGCTAGTGTTGAGCACAAGGAACATTATCATCGGATTCGTTGCCGTGTCCTTCTTCGTGTTGAGCTGCTGCAGCTGTTCCATTGCCTTCAGTCCGAGCGGCGTCGCCGCATTGTCGAGTCCGAGCATGTTGGCGGCTATGTTCATGAATATGGAGCCAGTAACGGGATGCCCCTTAGGTATGTCGGGAAAGAGCTTGCAGAACACCGGCGAGAGCAGCCTTGCCAATGCATTCACCATTCCGCCCTTCTCTCCCACCTTCATTATGCCGAGCCACAGCGAAAGGACGCCGGTCAGTCCGAGGGATATCTCAAAGGCTGTCTTCGATGACTCGAACGTGGACCCCATCATCTCCGGGAACACTTCGAAGTCGCCCATGAAGATCAACTTCACCAACGCTATGACGAAGGCTATGACGAAAAACGCTATCCAAATGTAATTCAGCACCATGCTTGATAATGTTTTGGTTATTTTATGTTGTATTGTCTGTTTTCCCTGTTGTATCTGTCCTTGCCGGTTATTTAGCGGAAAAACATCCGTCAGTAGGCCACATAATGGCTGAGCCTTTCTATGTCTGCCGGCGTGAACGATTTCAGCAGGCGCAGGTCTCTGAGTGACTTTATATCTCCGCGCAGCCGACGGTAGTCAACGATGTCGCGTGCCTGGTAGTAATTGATGTATGGATGCTGGCGGAGTTTTGAGAACGACAGCTTGTTGATGTTAAGCTTCGTCACCGCCCTTTCGTCCACGCTGACATACTGGAGAGCCTGTTCGGGCAGTCCATCTATCTCGAGCAACTGCCTTGCGGAATAGAAGCCTCCCAGCCGCTCGCGCTTTCTCACTATAGCGATGGCGTATCCGCTACCTATTCCCGGCACCCGTTTCAGCAGTGTAGTGTCGCTGGTGTTGAGCGGCACGGTCTCTCCGGGGCGCAGCTTACGTGGAAATTTCAGTGTATCTCTCGGCGGAGCGTCATTGTATTCTGCCGATGGCGAGCCATGGCGGTCGTAGGCAGAACGGTCATCGGCATACAGCTCCGATGCCGGTCTGTAGTCAGCACTGATGCGGATATATGGTTCGAGCGCCCTGTACTGCTTCACGGTAAGTCCGTAGAGGCGCGCAAAATCCTTCGGCTCCCGGTATACTCCTCCGGAAGCACGATAGCGGTATATATTTCTCACCATCCATTCGCTCAGTCCGAGCCTCAACAATTGTGTGCTGTCTGCCGTATTGGGATCAAAGGGGAAGAGTTCGGCTTTTCTTCCCTCCACATTATAATATTCTTTCTCTCCAGCGCCAAGAGCCTTCCCGCCAGCCACCGCAGTGCTGTCGGCAGGGGTTCCGACGAAGAAATCATCGCCGGAACAGACCACGAAATATGATGTCACCGCCAGAATTATGACGAGACTGACGATGAATATCGTCGCTATGCGGTCTGACTTCGTGAAATAAAAGAAATCTCCTAATGGCATCCCTGGCTTTATTATTGTATTGTAAGCAAGACTATCCCTCCCGCAGATTCGTCAACGGGAAGAAATCGGCATTTGCTGTCGGTTGGTCAACGAAACTCCTCCGGCAATTGGTTGCGCCACAGCACAAAAGGCATCTGGCGAAGATAGGAGTTATAGAATCTGGCGTCTCCGGTCACTTCTTTTGCGATGAAACCGGGCTTTTCGAATGCCTCGTCTTCACTCTGAAGCTCCACTTCTGCCATCACGAGTCCTTCGTTGTCGCCATAAAACTCGTCTACTTCGAAGGTATGTCTGCCACTCTTCACAAGGAACCGCGTCTTGTCGATGATTCCCGGTTCACAGAGTTGCATCAGGTGTTCCGCCTCATCGAGGGTTATCTCCTTCTCAAACTCATAGCGCGAGAGTCCTCCGTCTACCGACGGTCCCTTGATGGTAAGGTATCCCTTCTCGTCGCGGATGCGCACACGCACCGTGCGGCCATGACCGCTGCATATGTACCCCTGCTTGATGCGCGACGACGAATAAGCCTGTCGCTTGTATTCGTCGTCGCGTTTGTGCACGAGGAACTTTCTTTCTATCTCAAGTCCACTCATCAGCAGTCTTTCCTTGATTAACCTTGTGTCGCAAAATAGATAATGAATGCCAATGCTCCTATGGCGAGGGCACCCAATATCCAGTTGAACACCTTTACTCCTTCTTTAGCCTGGCGCTCCTGATAGCGCTCACGGCGGTCTTTTCCTTTCTTGCTCATAGTACAAAATTATTTAGATACATAATCATATTGCCGTTCTGCGAAGAAGCCCTGCCGACGACATGCGATTACATTAATGATATTATTTGCGATTACATTAATAGTATTATTGCTGTTCGTCGTTCACGGGGAACTCCATGAGATACGCCTTTATGAATCCGTCGATCTTGCCGTCCATCACTCCGTCCACATCAGAGGTCTGATAGTTGGTGCGGTGGTCTTTCACACGACGGTCATCAAAGACATAACTTCTTATCTGGCTTCCCCACTCTATCTTCTTCTTTCCTGCCTCAATCTTCGCCTGTGCCTCGAGACGCTTCTTCATGGCGCGGTCGTAGAGCTGCGACTTGAGCAGTCGCATGGCGTTGTTGCGGTTTTCGAGCTGCTTGCGGCTCTCGGTGTTCTCTATGAGGATTTCTTCCTCCTCGCCGGTATCAGGGTCGACATACTGGTAGCGCAGACGCACTCCGGTTTCCACCTTGTTCACGTTCTGTCCTCCGGCTCCACCGCTTCTGAAGAGGTCCCAGCTCACTTTCGACGGGTCTACATACACCTCTATGGTATCATCGACGAGCGGCGACACGAACACACTGGCGAAGCTCGTCATTCTCTTGCCCTGCGCGTTGAACGGCGACACTCTGACGAGGCGGTGTACTCCGTTCTCGCTCTTCAGATATCCGTAGGCGTATTCGCCGCCTTCTATCTCCATGGTGACGCTCTTTATTCCGGCCTCGTCGCCTTCCTGCAGGTTGCTAATCGTAACTTTGTGGCCATGCGACTCAGCCCATCTCATATACATACGCATGAGCATCGATGCCCAGTCCTGGCTCTCCGTACCGCCTGCTCCCGAGTTTATCTTCAGCACACAGTCCATAGGGTCTTCCTTCTGGCGCAGCATGTTCATAAGCTCCAGGTCTTCAATCGCCTTTATCGCCTTGGCGTAGTCTTCGTCCACTTCCTCCTCGGTCACCATATCGTCGTGGTAGAAGTCGAAGGCGAGCTGCAGCTCGTCGGCATAGGTACGCACCTCCTTGTATCCGGTGATCCATTTCTCAATGCCCTTCACCTTCTTCATCTGTTCCTGCGCCCTCTGCGGGTCGTCCCAGAAGTCAGGAGCCTGCGTGCGAAGCTGTTCTTCTTCAAACTCCACCTTCTTCTTGTCGATTTCCAGATATTTGTGTAGAGCGTCGGCACGCTCCAACACGTCTTTCAATTGATCTTGCGTTATCATTATTCTTCTTGTATATGGTATGGCGAGGAGTTACTCGGCATACATTTTTTCTATTTCGTTCTTATAATGCTCATTAATCACCTTTCGGCGCATCTTCAGGGTGTTTGTCAGCTCTCCGCTCTCCATAGTGAACGGCTTGGGCAGCAGCGTGAATCGCTTTATCTGCTCATAGTGGGCGAGCTGCTGCTGCAGCGTTTCTATGCGTTCGGTTATCATCTGGTGTATCTTGCCGTTGCTGCAGAGGTCTTCTCTTGACGTGAAGCTGATGCCGTTGGCCTGGGCGTATTTCTCGAGGGCACCGTATTCGGGAATGATGAGTGCCGACACGAACTTGCGCTGGTCGGCGATAATCACTATCTGGTCGATGAACTTGTCGACGAGCAGTTTCGCCTCTATCATCTGTGGTGCGATATATTTTCCGTTGGATGTCTTGAAGAGGTCTTTTATCCTGTCTTTCAGGAACAGTTCACCGTCTTTCATATATCCCGAGTCGCCAGTCTTGAAGTATCCCTCGTCGTCGAACGACTGTGCGGTAATATCGGGTCTGTTGTAGTAACCCTTGGTGATGGTAGGGCCTTTGAGGCACACCTCGCCCTCATCGCTGATCTTTATCTTTATGTTGTGGATAGGTCTGCCCACCGACCCTATGGTATAGGGCTTCTCTCCCACTCTGTCGCAGGTCACGGTGGCAAGGCTCTCCGTCAGTCCGTAGCCCACCACCATGGTGAGTCCGATGGAATGCACGAATTCCTCAACATGTGACGACACGGTGGCTCCTGCCGTCGGGAAGATGTTGGTGTGTTCGAGTCCCAGCTCGTGGCGCACTAGACTGAACAATGTCTTGTTATACATCTCATACTCCATGTGCAGTGCCAAAGGCGGACGCTTTCCGCGGCTCAGATATTCGATGTTGTGCTTTCTGCCCACGGCAAGGGCGTGTTTGAAGAGTTTGCGCTGTATGGGGTTCGCACTGTCTATCTTCTCCTTCACTCCTGTATAGACCTTCTCCCAGAAGCGTGGCACGGCGCACATGCTCGTGGGATGTGTCTCCTTCATTGACTTCTGCACTTCGTGCGGATCGGTGTTCACAATCAACGTAGCACCCTCCGAGATACACAGTATCGTCCATCCCTTCTCAAAGATGTGGGCATATGGCAGGAAGTTGAGCACGCGGTCGTTCTCCGTCACCTTCACCGCCCTGTCGTTGGCTTCAATGGCGGCACTATACTGCAGATGACTGAGCATCACCCCCTTGCTGTCGCCGGTGGTTCCGCTGGTATACAGGATATTGGCGAGGTCGTCGGGCGACGCCTCCTTATATAGTTTTTCCACTTCGGTCTGGCGCGGCAGGTTCTCGCCGAGCTTCAGGAAGTCGGTGAAATATACGGCGTTGGAATCGTTGGGGTCGATCTTCACGTTGTTGTCGAAGATGATGATACGCTCCATCGTAGGACAGTGAGAGAACACGCGGTGTGCCTTGTCATACTGCTCCTGCTCTCCCACGAAGAGGAAACGTACCTGAGCATCGTTTATCATGAACTGTATCTGCTGCTCGCTGCTTGTGGCATAGAAAGGTATTGTCACGGCACGCACGCCCCACGCTCCGAAGTCGCAGAAAATATACTGCACGGAGTTCTGCGAGAATATTCCGATGTTCTCCTGCGGTTTGACACCGAAGTTGAGCAATGCGTTGGACACGACTTTCACTTTGTATGAGAATTCGTTCCATGTGTATGACTTCCATGTCTTGCCTCCGAAATCCTTGTATACAAGCACTTCGCGGTCGCCATACTTCTTTGCCTGGTCGTGAACCAAGACTGACAAATGACTTTTAGTCTGCATAATTGTTCTGTTTTTCGGGTGCAGCGCCTCGTCGTACGGCGAGACTTCTTCCACCTATATTTATGCAAAGATAATAAAGTTTTTTCATACGGCACAAAAAATCGGATATGATTTACCCCAAACCGCCCGATTAGTCGGTTTGGGGTATATATATGACGTGTATTGCACACATGTTGCTGTCGCTGCAACGCAGCGTCTGGCATCGGATTACCTGTTGTCCTTGGTGCTCTGTTTCTTGTCTTTCTTCTCTTGTTTTTTGTCCTTGGCATCCTGCTTCGGGGCTGGAGTCAGGATTTTCGTGTATTCCTGCCGGTCGTTGATGATGCGGCATGCCTCCATCATCTGCTTGTCGTAGTTGAGGTTGTTTTCTATCGCTCCCGCCTGGAAATAGTATGCCGCCACAATGTCGGCGGATATTATCTGGTTTATCAACTGCTTGTTACGGTCGAGGTCGGTGGCGAGGTTGTGGCGGAACTTCTTCTCCAGCGCATCGAACTCCTCCTTGGCATCGTCGTAATAGCCTTCAAACTTCGCTATCTTCTTCAGCTTGTCGAGTTCCTTGCTGCTTTCGGCGTCGTATTTGAATCCGCTCTTTATCACCTGCTGCTTGAAATCCTCATACTCCTGGTCGGTGAGTTTGAACTCTCCTGCCGGTGCTATAGTGGGATGCTTGGCGATGTAGTCAATCTCGTAGTTGAGCATCACTTCGGTGGAGTCGAGTCCCGAAACGCTGAGATAGTATGCTATATTCGGCAGCGAGTCGGGTTTCACTTCCACATCGGGCTTTATTCCTCCGCCGTCGCGCACCTCTCGACCTGCCTTGGTGTAGAACACGCGGGTGAGGCTGTCGGCGACATGTTCGGTGTATCCGCCGTGGGCATGTTTGTAGTTGATTGCCTGTATGCAACGGTTGCTGGGGATATAGTATTTTCCTGTCGTCAGTTTGAGCTGGCCGTTATAAGGCAGGTCAACGGGGGCCTGAACGAGACCCTTGCCGTATGTCCTCGTGCCGAGCACCACGGCGCGGTCGAGGTCTTGGAGCGCACCTGAGGTTATCTCGCTTGCCGACGCCGTCTCGCCGTTCACCAGCACTACGATAGGCATCACTGTGTCGATAGGCTCCACGGTGGTCTTGTAGTCTGTGTTCATGCGTTTCATCTTGCCGCGGGTCCTCACGATGGTGAGGTCTTTGGGCACGAACATGTTTACTATCTGCACCGCCTCTTTCACCGATCCTCCGCCGTTTCCTCTGAGGTCGAGCACGAGGCCCTTGGCCCCCTTGTGCTTCAGGTCGATGAAGGCACGGCGCACGTCCTTGGCGCATCCGTCAGTGAAACTGTTCAGATTTATATATCCTATGCCGTCGGGGCGCACACCGTAGTATGGCAGGTATGGCAGCGTGATGGCACGGCGCTTGATGCGCATCTGCATCTTCTTGCCTGTTGACGGGCGCTTTATCTTGAGCATGAAGGAGGTGCCTGGGTCGCCGCGCAGATGGGAGCTGACGAAGGCAACGGTCTTGTCGGTCATCGTGGTGTCGTCGATGCTCAGGATGATGTCACCCTTCTTAAGTCCGGCTTCTGCGGCTGGACTTCCCTCGTATGGTTCGTCGATGACCACTCTCGACAAGGCTGTGTTATAGCGTATCATGGCTCCTATGCCTACGTATCTTCCGGTGAACATCTTCTTCAGTTTGTTCACTTCGCTCTCGGGATAGTATTCGGTATAGGGGTCGAGCGAATTGAGCATTGCATTGATGCCATTGCCTATCACCTCGTCGGCATTCAGTGTGTCAACATATATCATGTCGAGGTAGCGATAGATGTCGCTGAACACTTCGATGTTCTTCGACACGGTGAAGTTATGGTCTTTGTCGTTCTGCGCCTTAATAGTGACGGAGAAAACCGACAGCAGGATGGCGGATAATAATAATATTCTCTTCATTCTTTTCCGTTGGATTTCATTATAATCTGCAAACTTACACAAAACTTTCGATTTTCACCTTATTTACTTTCATAAATATTGTTTCATGGCGAGTTTTACAGCTCATACACACATATAGCAATTATATTTATCCTCATTCCGAACCAATCTACTTAATCTTATAATATAATCTGCTTAATCTTATAAATAATCTGTCCAATCTTATAATATAAGGTAGAGAGTCCTCGGAAAAGATGACGAATCAGGGAATAGAATGACTTTTTTGAAGAAAAATCAAAAAAAAGACGGAAAATATTTGGAGGTTACATAAAAACGCCTTACCTTTGCACTCGCAATTAAGCAATAACGCTTTGAGCAATGCTTCAATAGCTCAGTTGGTTAGAGCACCTGACTGTTAATCAGGGGGTCGTTGGTTCAAGCCCATCTTGAAGCGCAAAGAGGAATCACTTACGAGTGGTTCCTTTTTTGTTTTCATATAGTTTGAACATCGGCACCATTTTGGGGGGCGGACACATTTTTCTGACGAATTATCATTAAAAATACGCACTTTTCCTGACGAATATTTGCCAATGATTATACTTTTTCCAATGAATAATCAAGAAAAGACCACGTTTTTAAGCATAAAATACAAGAAAACACTAATGACCAATTGGGGATACAAAAAAACAAAATGAGCGCAAGTCTTGGGGAATAGCCTATTTTTTAATATTTTTGCACGAATATGGATGCCGCACATTACGGCAGAGAAACTAAAGACAAGGATATGGACAACGATTTCGATATAAGACAAGAGACATTGTCGTCGGCGGAAAAAGAATACGAAAACGCTCTGAGACCGCTACGCTTCGGTGACTTCAGCGGACAACAAAAGGTGGTGGAAAACCTGGAGGTGTTCGTAGAGGCGGCGAAATACCGCGGCGAACCGCTCGACCACACGCTGCTGCACGGACCGCCAGGACTGGGAAAGACGACACTCAGCAACATCATTGCCAACGAACTGGGAGTGGGTTTCAAAATAACGAGCGGCCCGGTGCTCGACAAACCTGGCGACCTAGCCGGCATACTGACATCGTTGGAGCCCAACGACGTGCTTTTCATCGACGAGATACACCGTCTGTCGCCTGTCGTGGAGGAATACCTGTATTCCGCCATGGAGGACTATCGCATAGACATAATGATAGACAAGGGACCGTCGGCAAGGTCGATACAGATAGACCTCAACCCGTTCACGCTCGTGGGAGCCACGACACGCAGCGGATTGCTCACGGCACCGCTGAGAGCGCGATTCGGAATAAACCTGCATCTGGAATATTATGACCCCAAGACGCTGATGCGCATCCTGAAACGTTCGGCAAACATCCTGAAGGTGCCCATCGACGACGATGCGGCGATGGAGATAGCGCGACGCTCGCGTGGCACGCCACGTATCGCCAACGCACTGCTAAGAAGGGTGAGAGACTTTGCCCAGGTGAGGGGAACGGGAAAGATAGACACCAAGATATCCCACGTGGCACTGACGGCGCTGAACATCGACCAATATGGTCTCGACGAGATAGACAACAAGATATTGCTCACCATCATCGACAAGTTCAGAGGCGGACCGGTGGGCATCACCACCATCGCAACAGCTATCGGCGAGGATGCCGGCACAGTGGAGGAGGTTTATGAACCGTATCTCATCATGGAGGGATTCATAAAACGCACACCACGAGGCAGAGTGGTGACAGAACTCGCCTTCCAGCATTTCGGCAGAAACCTGACATTCGGAAATCCTGCAGAACCGTCGCTGTTCTGACGGTTCTGCAATCGGGTCAGCCCCGTCTTGCCGTACGCGTCACCAACTGATAGAGCGCCGGCAGGAGGATGAAAAAGGAGAATATGATGGCAAGTCCCATCCGGCGGTGGTCGCCGCCGAACAGATCCGTCATCCGCACATCTGCCATTTGATGTGACATAAGGCGGATCATGAGATATGCCACCGTATTGTTAACCCAATGGCATAGCACTCCCGGCACGATGCTACCCGTACGACTGTATATCCAACCGAGGAAGATGCCGACAACGAAAGCGTATGGCATCTGGGCGGGGTTCATATGGATGAGGGCGAAGAGAAAGGCCGAAATGACTATCGGCAACCATGTCTTGCCCTTCATCACGGAGAGCAGCGTGCGCAATATCGCCCCGCGGAATATCATCTCCTCCACAAGCGGAGCGAAGAGGCATATCGTTACATAGCCGAAATTGCTGCCTACAAGCAGCGTCAACTCATCTTCAACAAGATTCGGCAGCTCTGGCATCGCCTCTTCGAGAAACGCCATGGGAATGATGGAGCCCAGAGTGAAAACCACTGTCCAGAACAACACGTCCCAATGTTTGCCTCGCACATAATCGGGCGACAGCGGACACCACTTCAATCTATAGAACATCACGAAGAGCACTATACTGTATACCGCCGAAGTGAGCACCAGTTCGGTGGCCTTGTCGGCTGCCGGGCCGGCGATGAGACGATACAGTGGGGGTATCATGAATCCTGCTACCACCTGGATGATTACACTCCAAAGGAGATAGGTGAACACGTCTTTATTCTTTGCTTCTTTCATATCGGGAAATCATTTGTTTTTCTTTTTTCTAATACAAACCAGTAGTCAATAATGACCGTTGGGTGGGTATCCATCATCCCAAGAGGTCGAGCACCTGCTGGCGGTCGGATTGCAACTGGCGCATCAGCTCCTGCTCAGAAGCGAACTTGCGCTCAGAACGGAGCCGCTTCACGAAGCTTACGCTGATTTCGCTGCCGTAGAGATCGCCCTCATAACCGATGATGTGCACTTCCAGAGTGGTGGTCTCACCATCGAAAGTAGGACGGCAGCCGATGTTCATCATTGCCGGCCTTTCCTTGCCGTCGCCCACATTGGCTGTCATGGCATATACTCCCGGTGCGGGAATCATGGTGCGGACGGACGAAGGGTCGATGTTTGCCGTGGGGAAACCCATCCGTCTGCCCTCTTTCACTCCTCCAACGACCTTGCCTCGCAACGCATAGCGATAGCCAAGGCATTTGGCGGCAAGATCTACCTCGCCCCCGGAGAGGAAGGTGCGGATGACGGAAGAACTCACGTTGACTTCGTTGAGGACGAGAGCCTTGGCGCGTATCACCTCAATGCCGATCTGCTTGCCGAATGCCACATAGTCGTCGAAACCTTCAGAACGGTTATGACCGAAGCGGTTGTCGTAGCCTATCACAAGATACTCCACACCGAGACGGTCTTTCAACACCATGCGCATGAAGTCGAAAGCCGAGAGCGACGCCGTTTCTTCGTTGAAAGGCAACACCTCGCAGCGGTCAACGCCTGTGGCACGGATTCTCGCCATTTTCTCGTCGAGCGTACTGAGCATCTGCGGCATATAGTCGCTATGCAACACCTCACGAGGATGCTTGTCGAAGGTCACTACAACAGACTGCAGTCCGTGTCGCTCTGCTACTTCCTTCACCTGGTCTATAAGATAGCGGTGGCCACGATGTACACCGTCGAAAAAACCGATGGTGGCAACAGAGCCTGCACCGTGACAATGATTGGTGACGGACTCGCTGCCAACAGAGTTTTCATCGTCTGGCGACAGGATATCGAGCCACTCGTCGCCATGTGTGACATGCAGCGTGCGGATGCCGAAGGCTTCTGCCGCCTTGCAGTTGGCAAGGGAGTCGTCAACGAAGAGCGTCTCCTCTGCCACGGCTCCTGTCTCCTGGAGCAACGTCTCGAAAATCCGCGGGTCAGGTTTCACCATTCCCATATTATACGAGATGAATGTCTTGTCGAAATAATACTCCGGACCATGGCCTGAGAGCGGGAAGAAATGCTCCACCGCCTTGTCCCAATGCACGGAGTTACTGTTGCTGAGCATATACACTTTGTGGGTCTTGTGCAGACGTTCCACTGCCCTCATGCGCCTCACCGGGATTTGCTGCAGCAGTTCGCCCCAGGCATAGCGTATCTCCTCATTGCTGGCTTCACAGCCTGGAGCACGGCGGCGAATCTCATCGCAGAACTCCTCCACACTGATCTTTCCCAGTTCCAGATCGAGAAACATGTCTGCCTGCTTGCATTCATCCACATAGCAGGAAATCTTGTGGGCACCGATAGCGTTGAGGGCCTCGATGCACTTATGCCTGTCGAGGTCTACCAAGACGCAACCGAAGTCGAAGACTATATTCTTTATTCCGTTGAGTATATCGTTTTTCATCACTGATTGTTTATTTCTTTATCCAAATCGGTCATTAAGAATACCACATTAAACGGCCTAATGACCGTTTTTGGTTATCAATCTCGCCACAAGGCGCCATATCTCTCCTGCCCACAGCACAAGGGATGTGGCTGCCACCACATACACCCAGTCGAGAAGCGAGAGAGGCACCGTGCGGAACATCTTTCCGCCGAAGGTCACTATCACCCACTGTCCCACGAACACCACAACGAGTATACCTGTGAGCACCTTGTCATGACACAGTCCGCGGAAGGCGGAATGGTCGGTGCCGAGCGCCTTGGCATTGAAGAGGTTCCAGAACTGCAGCATGACGAAGGCGGTGAAGAACACCGACAGTTCGTGTGTCTGCATTCCACCTCCGGTGTTGAAGCAATGGATGAGATATATGAACATCACGGCAAACATCGCCACGCCGGTTCCCACTATTCCTCTCACCATAGAGTGATTTATGATGAAATCGGACTGCTGCCGCGGTTTGTCGTCCATCACATCCTTTGTTGGCGGCAGTGAGGCGAGTGCCATGGCAGCGAAGGTGTCCATGATGAGGTTGACCCATAGAATCTGAGTCACCGTAAGCGGCAGTTCGGTGCCTATCACCGCTCCACCGAGAACAAGCAGCAGGGCTGCCACATTGACCGTGAGCTGGAAGAAGAGGAAACGCTGCAGGTTCTTATACAGCGACCGTCCCCACATCACGGCATTGACGATGCTTCCGAAGGAATCGTCGAGCAGCGTCATGTCGCTGGCACCCTTGGCTACACTGGTTCCAGAACCGAGTGAGAGTCCCACATGGGCATGGTTGAGGGCAGGGGCATCGTTCGTTCCGTCTCCGGTAACGGCGACCACCTGACCGTGGTTCTGAAGCATAGCCACAAGGCGCTGCTTGTCGGCAGGACGGGCACGACACATCACCTTGAGACCGACAACGCAGTCATAGGCCTCATCATCAGAGAGGGCGGCGAAGTCGGGACCGGTTATTACGGCGTCGGCGGCCGACTCCTCGTTTATTATTCCTATCTGGCGGCCTATCTCACGGGCAGTAGCGGCGGTGTCGCCAGTCACAATCTTAACTTCTATTCCGGCTCTTTGGCATTCTGCCACAGCACCAGGCACATCGCTGCGAATCGGATTGGAAATGCCCACAATGGCCTGTGCCTGCAACTGCCCTATATGCATGGCGGCACGCTCCGCATCGGCTGGCGTGGCATCATCCGGCAGCTCTCTATAAGCAAAGGCAAGGGTGCGCATTGCCTTGGTCTGCCACGAGGTGAGCCTGCCGGATATCTCATCCGCTTCCTCTCCGGCAATCCGGCAAGCGGCGAGAACTATCTCCGGCGCTCCCTTTACGAAGAGGTATTTATGGTTGCCGAGGCGTGCTGCAGTGGCCATATACTTGCGTTCGGTGGAGAATGGCAACTGGTATATGATATCCTCGGCATGGCGAAGCTTACGGTAGTCCTCCCCCTCTCTGTCGAGCCACAAGAGGAGCGCCACTTCTGTGGGATTGCCGATTCCCTTGGTGCCAGCCTCCGTATCGAGATGTGCCGTGGTGTTCAGGGCGAATGCCTTGGCGAGGAGATCATCGCCGCCATACAGTTTCCGGATATCGGCAACCTGCATGCGGTTCTCGGTGAGCGTACCGGTCTTGTCGGTACATATCACGGTGACGGCTCCCATCGTCTCACAGGCATGCAGCTTTCTCACGAGGTTGTTGCTCTTGAGCATCCTGCGCATATTGAGGGCGAGGGCAAGGGTGACTGCCATAGGGAGCCCTTCGGGAACTGCCATCACTATCAGTGTCACCGCCATCATGAAATAGCGGAGCACTATCTCTGCCATGCGGAAATAGTCGTCGCCTCGCCACACGCTGTCGGTAACGACATCATGGACGAGGAATATCAGGAAGGCTGCAACGGAGATGCCGATGCCGAATTTGCTGACGAGCTTTGCCAGCTTGTCGAGCTGCACGTTGAGGGGTGTCTTTACCGATGTCAGTTCGGTACTGCTGCGTGCCACCTTGCCTATCTCCGTGGCGTCGCCCACGGCAGTGACTCTGTATGTGGCGCTGCCGTTCATCACCATAGTGCTGCGGAGCAACATGTTGCAGGGATAAGTGGCATCATCTGCGGTTGACGATTCGGAACCGGCTACGCTCTTGGTGATTATCGGTTCTCCCGTCAGCGACGACTCGTCCACCTGCAGACTCGACGATCTGACGAGGAGTCCGTCGGCAGGTATCTCATCGCCTACTTCCACCAATACGATGTCGCCGACAACAATGTCGCGACGTGCCACTTCCACCACCCTGCCCTCTCGGCACACCTTCACGGGCTGCTCCTCGCTGAGGGCGGTGAGCACATTGAATTTCTTCGCCGCATCTCGCTCGAAGATGAAGCCAATGGTTGTGGCAAGGAAGATGGCAATGAATATGCCTATCGTCTCTACAAAATCACCCTCCACGAATGCCAACACGAGGGATATCACCGCTGCCACGAGGAGAATCCGGATTATAGGGTCCTGGTATTTCTCCATATACAGTTTCCACATACTCACCGGTTTTGGCGGCGTGAGCACGTTCTCGCCATGTTCTCTGCGGCTCTGCTCCACCTGGCTGGCAGAGAGGCCGCCAACGGCGACAGCGTCTGTATCTAATGTTTCTTTCATAATGTTTATGTCAATAATGCCGAAACGCAGCTTATCCGATGCTTAGGCAATGCAAAGGTAATAAAAAGACAATGATTAGTGACTCCACCACCAATCCGCCCACCGCTTTTTATGTATATTTTGCAAAAAAAGACAGGACAAGAAGCCTGCGAATATCTTTTTTTGCGATAAAATTTGGAATTTAGACAAAAACTTCTTACCTTTGCAGTCGCAAACTTGACCACTTAAGTGTCAAGCCGGGCTTTTAGCTCAGTTGGTTAGAGCAACAGACTCATAATCTGGAGGTCCTAGGTTCAAGCCCTAGATGGCCCACTTGCAACATAAAGCAGTTACGGATTCCGTAGCTGTTTTTTTTGTTTTTAATCAAATGCTTTCGGGCTATGACATAACGACCGGACAGCAAAAGCGGAATGCTATTTTTGAGGTCAACCAGCAGATTGTTCTTGCTGGTCTTTATAATGGTGGTTTTTTCAACGAAGCTGCTTTCTACGGTGGAACTTGTCTGCGCATATTCCATGGATTGCAGCGTTTCTCAGAGAATTTGGATTTTTCTCTTCTTGCTCCTAACGATAATTTTGAATTTACGCAATATTTTCAGCCTATAGTCGACATATTCGCTATGGTCGGCAGAGAGGTTGAAATAAAAAAGAAGGACAAAAAGAATTTTGGCAAGGTGGAGTCTGCATTCCTGAAAGACAACACAGATGTATATCTTTGTTAAAGGATAGTTTTCTATTGTCATCTGTTGTTGATTACAAACTTCTCCATCAGAATCTGAAGCCGAAGAACATTCTCACCCGCCATTTATTTCTGTGGAGCTGCAGGTGGGCATCGTCGCCGGCAACGGAATAGTTGTATATCGCTGTGGCTCCGGCAAACTTGTTGCGCCAGGAATATACCACGGCAGCACGGCCAGTGATGATGACTGAAGGGAAATGATACTCCATACTGTTACGATAAATGTATGAGTCGGCAGAGGAATCTGTGGATTCATCGGCAGAGACGTCCGGAGAGGTAAAGACGGCAGAGGTGGTTGTAGCGCCATCGCTGATGGCGGCATCAGCAGCAGCGGCAGATTCCTCGCCGGTGGCTGAAATCCGGGTCTTGGTGTAGTCATGGGAATATATGGTGACGGTGGGCAGGGCGGAGAGATGGAAGAGCCAATGGCGGTGTACAACGAGGTTGTAGGCATATCCTCCACCAACGGCAAACTCGTTGAGACGGATGGTCATATCTTTCATCTCCGTCTTCGACCCGTCGAAGCTCGCCCCTATCATCCAGCTGCCGGCGCTGCGCTTCTGCACATAGCTCTGGCTGAAGGCGGCAGGGAATGAGAAGCGGCGACTGTTGAAGGCGTAATAGAAATTGAGGTTCAGGGCATTCTGCGACACCTGTCCCCTACCCACGTCCACTCGCTTGCCATCAACATAGCGGTGGCCATGAAAGGTCTTCGACGACAGATACACCACATCGAAGCCATAGCGGTTGCTGTATGAATTGAGGTTGAACTCATAGTCCTTGTTCTTTCCGGCGAGTTTGGCAGGATTCACAGAGAGGCTGAGCCCCAGTCCACGATATGCCGCCGCCACGCTGAACGTGCCCCGGCAGTCTGCCATCACATGCGTACGGCGCTCCAGGACATCCGTCTTCGTCACGGTCTGCATGTCGGCACCCGACAACACACCAGTAAGCTTCACCGTCCACCGTACATCAGGACGGGCGATGTATGCCGTGTCATATTTTATCTTGTTGTATTTGGCAGCCAGGAGGGAGTCGCCGCGGAACAGTAGCCTGTCGTAGCGCTGCATGCGCGCCTGGCGCTTGTGGTATTGTCTCAGCAGTCGTTGTTTCTTCTTCTCGCCCATATTGCTGCGGAGCACCCTGTCAATGAAGAGGGAATCAGCCCAGCGCAGCATCTGGCCTCTGTCAGCCGACTGCCGGAGCTGGAGTCTGAGACTGTCGGCAATCTGCAGTTTTTCTCTGAATGTCTTGCGTTGTTTCTTCTTTTGGGCGAGGGCGGTTGCCGGTGTCATAAGCGACAGTACGACGAAAAGCAGTATCGCCTTGATGGCTGCGACACTGCTCACGGGAACTATTCTTGATGATATTCTTTGTGGAATTCTTTGCATATCCTTTGATATACAGGTTGTCAACGCTTCATTTCCTTCAGCAGCGCCAGTGCCTTGTTCTCGGCAGCTTCCATGATCTCGCGCTCGCCGGGACCTTTGTCGTTGATGCCGCAGAGATGCAGGATGCCATGGATTATCACGCGGTGAAGCTCGTCGTCATATTCCTTGCCGAAGAGTTCGGCATTCGAGCGCACCGTGTCGAGCGAAATCACTATATCGCCGCTCACCACATCATCCTCGTCGTAGTCGAAGGTGATGACATCCGTATAGTAGTCGTGACCGAGATATTCGCGGTTCACCTCCAGAATCTTCTCGTCGTCAACGAACATATATCCTATGTCGCCCAACCGACGCTTGTATGAAGCCACTACAGCCTTAATCCAAGCCGTCGTCTCGCGCTTCTTTATCTTTGGCATTGCTATGCCCTCTGAATCGTATGAAATCATAATCAGAAAATTTATTGTTGTCCGTTTTTGTCAAGGCAGGAATCGCTTCACGTCCTTTCCGAAGTGTGTCAGCTCCCTCACCACGCTCGAGCTGATGCTCTCCATTCCGGCTTCGGCAAAGAAGAGCACCGTCTCTATCCCCGTTAGCTGCCGGTTGATATCCGCCTGCTCACGCTCATATTCGAAGTCCTTCACGCTTCTCACTCCCTTTATGATGAACTCCGCTCCCTCGCGGCGGGCGAAGTCTACGGTGAGGTCGTTATACTGCTTCACCTCTATCTTCTCCTCCTCTTTGTATATCTGGCGTATTGTTTCGACGCGCGTTTCCGTGGTCTGCATGTATTTCTTGCGTTCGTTGTAGCCCACTCCTATCACGATTTTGTCGAAGAGCGGCAGAGCGCGTTTCACGAGCGAGTCATGGCCTATGGTATATGGGTCGAAGCTGCCAACGAGTATTCCTGTTCTCATATCTGTATATTTGCAATGGTATGATTCCAGTCCTAATGACTGATTTGGGTTATATCGTTGCAAAAGTAATATATTCATTTTTCTAATGCAAGAAAAACGTTGTCATTTAGCCTAAATCGACCATTAGGGCGTTTGGGAAGAAAATAAAATTGAATATCTTATAGTTGTAATTATTCAGTGAACCCTAATTAATAGCAAGCCCTATTTATTATCATCCTGATTTTCCCCTACGTCATAGATAAAATCCAAAGAACACAGTTTAGAATTCTGCAGCCAGCGACATAATGTCAGAGAACGGTTAATATTTTTAAACTATTCTGACGATTTGTCAAGTCACAATAGCCATAATGACAAAATGTGTAAGCGGCACAGGAATTGCATCCCCATTAGCGAAGGCTGAAAACCGAAGGCGGAAGGATCCGAAAGAAACCTGAAGCCGAGAAGCGAAAGCCAATGAAAAGACTGCTGGTCAAAGCCGATGAAAAGAGGCAGAGACCAACGAAAAAAACAGATAAATAAAAAACTAAAATAAAAATGGAGGTATTTGATATGTTACCAGTAATGAACAGAAATCTTTGGATGCCAGAAGAGTTTAATGACTTTTTCGATACTGACTTTATGCCACGTGTAAGTGCTACGGCACCGGCAATCAACGTTAAGGAAAGCGAGAAAGACTACACAGTGGAACTCGCCGCTCCTGGACTGACAAAGGATGACTTCAACGTCAACATCGACAACGACGGTAACCTGCACATCAAGATTGAGAACAAGAGCAACAAGAAGGATGAGGACAAGAAGAGCCACTATCTGCGTCGCGAATTCTCATACAGCAAATACGAGCAGACATTGCTCCTTCCTGACGATGTGGAGAAAGACAAGATCGCTGCCAGCGTAAACCATGGCGTATTGACCGTAGAACTTCCGAAGCTCGTGAAGGCAGAGGAGAAGACAGCACGTCAGATTGAAATCAAATAAGGCGTGAGAGAGAAGGAAGCATAGAGAAAGGAGAATGTTTTAGATTACATAAACCCACATAGTTGGTGTTGGTTAAGTGAAGGCGCTTGCCCTATTGGGCAGGCGCCTTTTTCGTTATTATCAGCACATGGCGCGAGTCGGCAAGCGTGGTGGCAAAGATATACGTGTCGCCACCGTCTTTGATCTTCAGCTTCTTGCGCAGGTCTGCCACGGAGAGAGGGAAGTTCCTCACGGCGACGTTTGCCTTCGTGATGCCAGAGAGAGCCTGCCGCAACGCCTTCTTGTTGAGCTCCGTAACGGCACACACCTGGAACCGTCTGCCGGGGAAAGCCTCAACGAGACTTTCGGAAAGGAAGAGATGACTGTTTTGAGCCACCTGCGGCATCCCGTATCTCGCCGAAAGCATGGCGAAACAGCCTGCCTTCATTATTGATGCGTTAGGCTCGTAAATCCAGGCTCCAGGCTGCAAAAGAGCGGCAGAGGAAGAGAGACCGGCAGATGGAGCAACAGAGGACGGGAAACAGCAGGAAAGAGAACTGCAGGAATCATCGCCGTCGGCATACTCCTCTGAAACGTAATGCCATGCACCGTCGGCATGCGGCAGGCAGTCAACGCAATATACCCGCAATCCTGCCGCAGCGACCTGTCTGCCGCCACCAGCAGAGAGCACGAGCAGGAGTTCCTTGCACTCGTTTTTCACGGAGATGATATGCACCTCAGAAACATTGCCGAGGTCTGCCACCGCCTTGTGCCAGTCGAGCATCGGCGACAGCTTCACCACCACATAGTCGGCATGGGCAAGAAGCTCACCCTTGAGCGCCACCACATCCGGTGTGCAGTCGGCGATGGCGAAGGTGCGTCCGCCATGGTCGTCGCGGCGTGCCGGGTCGATGAATATCGTCGTGGCATGGGGCATGTTGAGGAGATATTCCTCGGTGTCGCCACAAACGATTTCCGCATCCTTCACGCCGAGCAGCGGCATGTTGTGGGCCACTACCCTACAGAGCGTCTCCTGCCTCTCCACATACGTCTTGTGACGGAAGCCTCTCGACATGAAGGAGAAGTCCACTCCGAATCCTCCCGTCAGGTCTACGTGTCTTTCTGCATTGCCGTCAGCCAGACGCTCAGCCAGACGCTGCTTGTATACGGCTGTAGGCTCCGACGAACATTGTTCCATGGATAGATGCGGCGGGAATACCAGTCCGTCGGTGTCTGCCCATGAAGGCAGTTTCCGTCGTGCCGCCTGCCATCCCGCAATCTGTTCCAGTGCGTATGCCATGTCAACGCCATCCGGCCTTGACTTGAGGGCGAGCTGGCGCACGTCGTCGGTCTTGTGTATGGATATGAACGAGAGGGTCTCGCCGTTGGGTATCAATGTCATATCAATATGTATTCTTGAGTAAACGAAAAGGCTCCGTGCCTTCCCTTTGTGTAGAATGCCCGGAGCCTTGTCTTTGTGTATGTATGCAGTGAAAAGCTATGCCATTATTTCTTCACCACCTTCACCATCTTGCCGTCAGCAGTCTTCACAACGTATACGTTGCCGCTCTGCATCTTGCTCACCTGCTGTCCGCTAACGGTGTAGATCTTGGTAGCGTGGATGTTCTGGTCCATCTTGGTCTCTACTGTAGAGATGCCGTTGGTCACCTTTCCTTCCTTGATGTCAACAGTATAGCGGGTGATGTTCTTGCTGTCGGCAGAAACCACGGTGATTGTAGCCGTAGAAGCCTTAGGGTCGGTAGAAGAACGCTCTACTTTCTTTGTCACAGTAGCGCCGGCGCCGGCTGTCACCTCAATCATGTCTACAGTCATCTTCTTTGAAGCAGGCACCTTAGAGTAGTAGTATGTTCCAGGCTCGAATCCGTTGATTTCCTGTCCGTCAATCTTGATGGAGCTGAGCTGTGAACTGTACTCGAGTTCCACGTCGTCTACATAGAGCTTGTCGTCAGCGCTTCCCTTACCAGGAGTAGCGTTTGTAGAGATGGTCACGAGGATAGCGTTAGGGTCGGCACCGTTGGCGACATAAGAATCATAGTCGAACGGAATTGTGATCTTCTGCCACTCGTCCTTGCTCTCGATGGTCTTGTTCTGAGCCTTTGCCACTACATTTTTGTATTCTGTGCCCTCAGCCTCTGGATCCTGATACTTCTTGCCGTCGGTGATCACAGCGCTGATTGTGGCATAAGGATAGTCTTTGGCGAGGTCGCCGCCGCCCTGCTGGAACTTCACCCACACGCTGATAGCGTCCGGCTTGGCGTCTACAGTAGCATAGAACGGATCGCCGTTGGCGTCGAGAGCCTCGTTGCTGAAATCGAGGAATGCGTGGTTGCCGGTGTTTGCAGCCTGTGCAGCACCTGCGTTCATCTGTCCTGTAGTGATTGTTCCGTTAGGAATCTGTCCGAGAATAGCCTTACCTGTCGTGATGAGCACGCTCTTCTTTCCTGTAGTTCCGGGACGAGTTTCGTTGCTCTCCTCTGTGTGGACAGCGCTCTTCACCATTGCAGCCAGCGTACCGGTAGCTGTCATGAACGAATGCCATGCGTTTGGCTCCTGGCTTGTTGCAGAACCGGCTGTAGCAGTATGGAATTTCTCGAAACCAGAGTTAGGAATCTGTCCGATGGTATAGTCTTCGTCGCCGAGAGTGAGCTTCAGCGAGCGTCTGATAGCCTTGAAAGTATCGATGATGAGGTTGCCATAGAACTTGCCGCCGCGGATTTCTCCGTTAAAGTAAGCCTGCAGCTTGCCGCCGTTGAGGGCTGTGTAGCCAGGACCCTGCCAGCTGATATCCGTGTCGTCGCCTGCAGCGATTTCGATGTCCTGAACAGAGCGCAGGATGGTATATACGCCGGCGTTTGTCATAGGAACATTCTCGATAACGATGTTTCCTACTGGCTGCTCCTGCATATAATACTCGTATTTCACATTCTTGATGGTCACGGTGCATGTGCCGTCGCCGTTTGGCTGAACCTGAACAGTAGAGTTAGGATACTTCTTGGATCCGGAACCGGCGTTGATGTCCAACGTGGTCACATAGTCGGTTGCCTGTGCTGTGAGTGCTGCGGCAGCCAGGATGAATGAAGATAATAATTTTTTCATGTGTAGTATTATTTTTAACGATTAAATGATTTCTCCATTATTTGTTCATCACCTTCACGGTCTTGCCGTTTGTAAGCTTCAGAATGTTGATGCCGCGCACCATAGAGTTCACACGCTGTCCGCCGAGAGTATATACGGCAGCCACCTTGGCATTCTGGTCAACGATGCTGGCAGAGATGCCGTCGGTACCGAAGTTGTTGTCGCCGAACACTGCCTCCACGTCGCCTACACTAGGCACGGTGAGGCTGATGAGAGCATAGAACTTGTCGCCCTTGCTGCGTGAACCTTCCTTCACGGTAACGTCGATCTTGCCGCCGAGCATTTCCTGGATATCAGCGCCATTGGTGATGGTAGCTGTCTGTGTGGTGGCATAGTTGGTGAATCCCTCTGAGTCGTCGTCGCCCTGAACATCGGTCATGGTAACGTCGCCGATAAGCATTCCCAGGAAGCTGAACTGGTTGAGTTTGATGGTGTATTTGCCTTCCTCTGCCTGCTCGGTGATAGTGATGGAAGCTCTGTCTGTGACAGGCTCACCCAGATTGGCAACAGTGATTACGATATTGTCCTCATAAGTTTTCTCATTGTTTCCTTGTGCCATTGCGCCAATGGTGATCATTGCCATGGCGATAAGAGTAAAAATTTTCTTCATAATAAAAATGATAATGTTTTTAATTTAATGTTTTTCTAAATTCTTTTTGCCTTTATTTAATTGTCTTGTCTATTCATCAGAAT
>OWJF01000193.1_pt1 | contig 30628 bp, 41 predicted proteins | sample 1732941 | NCBI WGS metagenome assembly OWJF01 (sample SAMN05065770, study PRJEB22554) | human gut metagenome | biome: ENVO:2100002; feature: ENVO:00000062; material: ENVO:00002003 | host: Homo sapiens | place: USA
TCCAGCAGCAGTCGCTATACATGGGAGCCAAGGACGAGCGAGTGATTGCTGCCCGTCGTGTGGGTAAGACAGACGGACTGGTGGCTCCCTATGTCTGGACGGCATCAAACTCCATGCCTGGTATGCTCGGCGCATGGGTGGCTGTGAGCCGTCAGCAAGGCTTCGGCAAGACCATACCAAGTACGATGGCGGCCATGGAGCGTATGTTCGGCTTTACGCAGGGCATACACTTCGGTTGGGGACGCCCGCCGAAACATGCCCGCGAGAGTATCTTCAAACCTGAGATCTACGACAACTACATCTGGTTTGCCAATGGTTCCGGTTGGGTCCTTATCTCGCTCTCGCAGACCGCCTCTGCCAACTCTTACACGTTATCGGCCATGGTGGGCGACGAGGCGAGGTTCTTTCCCTATAAGAAAGTGACCGACGAGTTGATGCCGGCTCTTTCAGGACAGACGCATCCCTTGGGCGACATCAACTTCTCTGACCACAACCCGATGTATAAAAGTACGCGCTTTCTCTCGGATGCCTCGCTCACAGCCAAAGGTTCATGGCTGGAGAAGGAGGAGGAGAAGTTGGACATGACGGTGGAGACGGGTCCATTCAAAGGCAAGACCTACCGATGGGTGCAGGAGCAGTTGGAGGATTACGCCAATAAGGTGATACGCTACAACGACCTGCTGTATAACGCCAAGAAGACCTGTCACTCGGTTCATGTGGTGCCGGAAGAACTGCGCACGATGATCCGTGCCGTGGCTCTGAAGATGATGAAGCATGAGGGGCAGTTCCGCATCATGCCCAACCATGGCCAACACGTCACGAAGGGCATGGTGGAGATGGCTGTCAACTATAAACTCATTCCGCAGGAGGATGCCGAACTGATTTACGATTACGAATACCTTATCACGCCGGAAGAGGATTTCGAGATGCAGATGTTTCTGCGGTCGAAGAAATTCTCTGAAAACTATCTGCGTGAGCTGCGCCGTGTGGCTTTCTGCGTGCGCCGTGCGTCATCCCTCGACAATGTGGATATTCTGGGTGAAGACTATATTCGCCAGATGAAACGAGATTTGCCTCCGATGACCTTCGCTATTTCAATCCTCAACATCAAAGTAAAGAAGTCAAACGACGGATTTTACTCCAACCTCGACATCGATCATGTTCACGGATATATCCCCGACGAGATAGACCCCTTATCGTCTGCCAAATTTTCCACGCAAAAGGTATCGGGCATCATCGGTGGAAAGAAAGTCACGAGCGAGAGTTATCAGCCCGACTTCAAGGAGTTGGGCGAGCGCAACGACTCGCGCCAGGACTCCGACTGCATCAACTCCCTTCCTTTATATATAGCCCTCGATTACAATGCCAATATCAATACGTTGGTGGTCGGGCAGATGTACGAGCGCGACGGCATGGAATGTCTGAACGTCATCAAGAGTTTCTATGTAAAGAACGAGCGCAAGTTGCGTGAAGTGATAGCCGATTTTTCCGACTATTACGCACCGAAGCGAGCCATCAACCGTGACGTGACGTATTTCTATGATGCTACGGCAAAGCAGGGAGCATCCTATGCTTCGTCAGACGAGCGATTCTATATGACTGTGATTGCTGAATTGGAGAAGCACGGCTGGAACGTGACGGCCATTGATATGGGCGCACCAGAGAAGCACGAGGTGAAGCACAAGATCATCAACGACGGCTTGGCTCACCTCTCCTACCCTGCCATCCGCATCAACCAGGTAAACAACCCCGACCTTATCATCGCCATGCAGCTCTGCGAGGTGCAGATTTCGTACAAAGGATTCCACAAAGACAAAAGTCAAGAAAAAAAGCCAGAGAGCGAAGATACACTACCCTTGGAGCAGCGTACCGATTTTACGGATGCCTTCGATACGCTGTATCTTGGTTGCAAGTTCTTCCGTGTCGGTGGCGGTTGGTTTGTACTGCCGAGTGGCAGATAAGGGATTTTTTGAGTTTCGATATTTGAATAGAAAGGCGAAGGGCAGGCGTTATCACAACGGCTGCCCTTCTTTTTGTAAAATAATGAATAAATGTGCAATCTTTTGATATAATATGATTAGATATTACTTATTTCTTTGTTTACCATGACGATATTTGTGCGTCTTAAAAAGAGGACGAGTAAGTCTTGCGGAGACTGAGTAAAAAACGGAGTATTGAACACCTCTGCTTTAAATCTTACCGTATAGCCCACCTTTTTTATATAACCGTTGATGTGCTTCACATCCTCCATCGTGAGGGTCGCCATTTTGTATGTCCCTCGTAGATGCAAAGACGCATACCTGCCGATAAGATTACAGAAACCCATCGAATAGTCGCTATATGGTATCGACAAAGTATCGTCTGCCACATAGAGAGTATCAATGTTATTCGACTCGTGTACCAAGAAAGCGTAACACATGACCGTCTTCCCTTTCTCACAGGGACTTTTTAAAATGGCAATAATATACGTTCCAGGATGTTCGGAATCTAAAAACTTGTAATAAATGCCGTTAGCAGCATCATAACGGTCGCGATCTCCGAGGGCAGCACTCCCCATGCTAAACTCTATATGCTTGTTCCTCTCAGCACCACTGCCCTTTACGGACAACTTGTTTATGCGCTGTTCCAGCTCTTTAATGCTCTTAGCGTGCTCGTCGAGCGTATCTATTACAGACCCCATATTGTCCATCAATGCCTGTAATAGTTTTTCTTTTAATTGTTTACACATGTCTTTTATGTTTAAAATTCACTCTTTTTCTTCCTTCAGCATTACAAGAATACTGGCAGTCTGCGCCACACGCCTCCGTTAGGCTTAAACTCCTCCTGCCATTCCCGATATTCCACTTCAAACTTTGTACCAAAGAAAGCCAAACCTTTGAGATGTAGGCTCTCGATGAATTTCTCCTGCTCCTCACGAGTCATAAAGTCGTTAGGCATGAGAATGATGCGATTGCTACGGACATGGGTGATGAACCCTGACGCAAAATCTCGATTCGTAAGCATCTTCTTAATCGCCACATAGTCGCACTTGTTTTTAGGCGAAAAGTTTATACCATTCACATAGGTAAAGAGTTGATCATAGTGGACCATTACTTCCTCGTTGAGAAACATCCATCTACCAGAAGTGTAGATATAGAGCTGCTTGATGTTTGGATAATGGCGCAGGTGTGAGCATATATCTATGATACCAGTTACATAGAATGGGTCTCCACCAGTGAGCATAACGGTATGTGCAGCCTTCAGCTCCTCTACGGTAGCCACAGGAACCGTATCGAGGTCGTACTGATTGTTGCAGCACAGGGGACAGGAGTTAGTACATGTACGGTTAATCATCAAGTGTATAGCTCCCTTATCGGAGCCCGGCTCGTCTGTATATTTACGTTTTGCTGTCATTAACTTTTTCATATCTATATCTATTAGTTTTATTACTCCTAACAATATATAAGGCTTTTGCCCTTACAGGGCGCATTGCCGATTGCCATTATACCCAGGGCGATGCCCTGGGCTAAGGGCTTCTGCCCATTCAGGGCGGACTGATTATATGACCTTTGCCTTCAGGGCGTGCTGCTTCTGGAGCTGCCCGATGGGCTGTCAGATGCTTCTTGTCTATCCTGCTGTTCCTTTACCGCACTGGACGCAGGCTTCTCATAAATATCGAACTTGCGTATGGTTGGACACCAACTGAATCCGGCGGCGTGCAGCGCATTGTCTATTGTGATTTCAGTCGCAAGATCGGCTGGAATGATAGACAGGGGGACGCCATCTTGGCAGAGGTGGTCGAGATAGATACATGGACCAAAGTATATGCCGTCATTAAAACCAATAAAGGTCATACTGCCCTCTAAACCCTCAACGTCTTTGTTTTTCTTTACCATGGAATACAGGTAGATGGTTCTGTTCTCCACATCGTAGCAGTTGAAGATAGCTGCATAAGAAGCCAGTCCGCAACCAGGCTTTGCGTAGGTAAGCTCTACGTACTGACCAGACTTGAATGCCGGAAGGGGCTCACAACTTTTACGACTGGAGAAAAGAAGCCCCGTAAGCTTTTCAATTTTACGGTAAAACTCTCGGGTGTCTTCTTCGTTGAGTTTGCTGTAGCTATTGACGGGAATCTTGCACTTTTCGCCATCCGAGGTCTTGGGGCATTGTTCTATACTCTGGATTTCTGAATATCTGTCCGCAAAAACTTCCACCATCGGAGTAAAGGTGTTATAATCATCATTGTTTACCTTATCGACAATAAAGTATCTGTAGTCGTATTCGTCAGAACGTTTCACTACCGTGCCCTTGCGCCACGTCAGCACGTCCCATTTCGCTTTACTTGGATTGGGATGTATCACACAGTCGGAACCTAAAAGGTCTGAGATTTCGATGTTTCCTACCTTGAGTTTCAGGCAGCCCTCCTTATTGAACGTAAGGTAGGCGGTCTTTTGGTCGGCTTCTTTATCGGCGATGGCACAGAAAATCTCGTCATCCGTCACGTCTATCAACGTCATCCAACCGCACAGGTCGCACCACAATCGCATTCCTACCCTGCCGTATTGAAACAGAACCTCCTTCACGTTTTCTAAATTTCTCTGGCTCATAATATATACATTTAATAAATTGATTAAACATGCTGTTCTCTTTACTGGTCGCTGTCCGAACATGAAAACCAGTCCACGAGCCGCTACATAGCATTCAACTCATCCCATTTCTTCTTCATCACTCATCGGCGGGAAAGCTGACCTGGGCATCTGCCATTCTTTTCTTGCAGATCACGCCAAGGCCTTCAATGACACCCAAACATGAGCTACATTCCAAACAGTAAGCATAGCCAATCATGGCGCTAACGGTATTGTATGGGCATTTCTCCCCCTTTATCGCATAAAGGTGTTTGTCCTCCATAAAGGCGTGGATTTCTTTTTTTAACCCATTCAGTATTTTGTTCTCTCTTTCCAGCTCGTCGCAAAGGTCGCGCATCTGCTGCATCTCAACAAGCGACTGCCTTGACTCGCGCTCCTCCTTACTGCCCAACTGGTGAGCGACATCGTTGTAATCATCCGTGAGCTTATGCACAAGCTGCTCAAGTTCTCCGTTCTTTCTTTCCAGCTCATCACAATGGTCGCGCATCTTCATCATCTCGCCAAGCGTCTGCTTGGAAGAGTTTTCATCCTTGCGTGCCTCCAGTCCATGCTGTTGGCGAACGGCATCGTTGTAATCGTCCATGAGCTGATGCACACGTTGCGTCATCTCAATGTTCTCTGCCTTCAAGTCAGCTGCGATATAGGAAAGAGCCAACATGCGTTTGTTTTCTTCTGTTGTCATTGTTTTCTTGGGTTTTATGTTTGTTATTCATATTCATATACTATATGCGGTGTGGTATTGCCCAGTCCGTCGCGAGGGTCGGCAATACCTCTCCCGACCATTGTCGTCACGGCATTGGCTATCTGCTTGCGCGGTCGGTACTTTACGAGGCCCTTGCCATCCTTGCCGCTGCGTACCCATCCGATGTAATACTTGTCAGTCATATTCTATCAATACAATGGTGTGCTGTCCGTGTTCGTCGTAGAGCCCTGCCCATCCGTCGTAGCGTGCGGACAGTGCGGTGGAGTACCCCCCCGACGTGGGCAGAGCTGGGATGTGCGTTGCACGAAAGGGATTTTTCTATTCATATTCCAGATATACCATATTATCTTTGCCTACTGAGGTGAGAGTGTTAGTTGTACCTCCAACGTTTATCTCCATTCGCTGACAGAAGCGTCCGTTGGAGGGATGCTTGCGGTCGGACGGATTGTCGGGGTCACGGCCTCGGAAGGCTGCTATGCGAAAGTGTAGCATAGGAAGTTGTCTTTTGTTACTGTTGTTATCGAATTGCTCCACGGCCACGGACTGGGGCGGTGATACTTATCGCCGTATTTACACCCTCCTCGGTCGCCATGCTCACGACGGAAGGCTTTGGCTTCCTCGGTGCGGTAGTGGACGAGGACGGAACGATTAATCATACTCTATCAATATTTTCGGTTTATCCACGTCGTGACCTTTACCTCCCCCGGCTATGCACAAGGCTATGCCGCGCGGCGACACGATGATGCCGTTCTGCGAGGGGCTGTAGGAGCCGAGGATGATGGGGCGAGGGTTGTTCATTTCTTCCTCTTCACATTCTCCTTGAACAATTCCTCGAAGCCTTCGCAAGGAAATGTATGACATTCGCTAAAACTTGCGAAGTCACTGTTCAATACATCTCGCTCGTTCTCGATGCAATCGCGCAGTTCGTCCAAATCCCTCTCCCATCCGTTGAGAGTGTTCATGCGCAGCGTGAGCCATGTCTTGAGGAACATCGCAGCCTCATGTGTCGGTGGCAGGTCAAACTGTATGAATAGGGCGTTGTCGGAGTCGTTTGCCTTGAGGAACTTGCTCACGGCATCGTCCTTGAGGAAATAGCGGTCTGACACTTCCTCTTCGAGCACATCCTCCAGTCGGGTCTTCAGCTCGAAGGGTTCGGGAAACTGATAGTCGAAGGCCACGTCACGGCGCATGGAGAGGCAGAACACACGGTCGCGGTTTTGTGGCACGCCGTAGTTCTTGGCGTTGAGTCGCGCCCAGCGGCTCACATAGCCGAGCGACGAAAGTTTGTCGAGCCACTTCTGGAAATCAGGCATGAACTTCTGGCTTACCAGTGCCGCCACGTTCTCCTGCAAGAGATACTTCGGGCGAAGTACCTCCACGGCATCCGCCACACGCCAAAGCAATGCACTTCGGGTGTCGCTGCCCTCCTGCAAGCCCATCTGCTTGCCAGCCTGACTGATGTCCTGGCAGGGCGAGGAATAGGTGAAGGTCCACTTCGCGACCTTCGAGCGAGCTTTTCACGGCGTGCCAGTCGATCTTGGTGATGTCGCCCAGGGCGCGGTCGGCAAACTGAGGGAAGACGAGGTTGTGCATCTGACAGGCGTATTTGTCGATGTCGCTCCATCCCTTGCACGTCCAACGGAAGTCTGGATGCCACTCCAGTAGCACGTCGGCTGCCATGAGCTGCGAGTCGTAGCCGGAGAACGTGGTGAGGAATATCTTTTCCTCGTTCTTGTCGGCTGCGGTGGGCGGCAAAGCGGGCAACGTGTCTTCGAGGTCGTCGAAGAACGAGAGCTGTTCCTGCTTGCGGGGCTTGGGCGGTGCGGGATAGAAAAGCTGCTCGTAGATGTGGGCCAACACGTCCACCACGATTGAGTTTCCAGCTTGCTTGTACTGCTGTGAGGCAGATATAGCCATGTCTTCGGGTTTGCCCTTGCCCTTCCAGTCGGGCAGACGCTCGGCTGCCTGGGCATTGTTGCTCTGCATCGTGCCGATTACGTTGTCGCGAACGCCCATCAAGCGAAAACACTCCTTGGGTGTGAGCTTGCGGATGGCATAGCTCTTGATGGTGCGGTCGGTGAAATTGAGTTTTGTAATCATATTGTCTTGTTATTTATATTCTATCAAAATTCCAGGAGCATGAGTATCGGACTTGACACATCTATTAATACCTACTAACGGAGGTCTTTTATAGTCAGGCGAAACATTCCAATAAATGCTCTTTATTGCATGAGCGTGATAGTCTATTGTGATGTTAGTCATATCATTCCTTTTCAATCTCCACTTCCCATTTCTTTTCGTTCCGAGAGAAATAGACGGTATAGGGACATTGCTCTTTGTCGAGGATGTCCTGTGCTTCGTCCAACAGATCTCTTGTATAGAAACACCGACGCATAAGATACGCCAAAGCCTCGAACTGACCACGAGTAAGAAAGACCTCCTGCTCGCCGCAAGTGATACCTACATTATCAGTAATGGTAGAATAGAACAGCTTTACGTCCTCTTCCTTTCCTGTGTCCTCGTTCTTTACGATTATCTTTTCTGTATTGAAACTCATATTTCGCTTCTCCTTTTATTTATAATTCAACAAACACGCATATTCCGCCACTTGCAGCGGTCAGTGCGTTTACGAGCTTACCCTCCCCGACTGTGCGACTGCGCCTTAGAGCCGAAGACGGATAACTGAGGTCGGCAGCTCCTGGGCAGGGGCAGTCGGTGTAGCCCTGCTCGGTGGCTTGGCGTATGCGAAGGAACGTCTCACCCTTGCAGTCCACAATCTGAAGGAACGGTCGGTCGGCGGTGGAGTAGATGCGGTAGAGCGATCCGTCGGGATAGCGGCCATACAGCTTGCCGTCCTTGCGGATGGTGCCGCGCTTGTAGTGAGGGTCAGTCATATTCAATCATTAATCTCCATCCGTGACGAGGCGCAGGATTGCCCCATTGTTGAGTTACGGTTCCTATGCAGGTTCCGCTCCAATGGATGCGCTGATGAAAATCGTCGAATGGATGCTGCTTAGTCATATTCAATCATTATACAGTGTGGGCATTTGTAGTCGGTGGCTCTAAGGGCAGGCGAGAAGTCACCCCCCCATCCTCGCCATTCGAGCCGATGGCTAACGGGATGCACGGAAATGTAGATGTGGGTCATTATTCAAAATATCAATCATTCATCCGCTTCTGTTTTTGTCCTTCCTTGCAAACTATCTTGCCCCTGTCCCCCAGTCGGAGGCAGAAATTTTCACAATTCCAACATGCACAGCTATCCACTCTTACTGTTTCGGGATTTTCTTTGCAGAATGGCTCTCCAGTCTCCACCATATCGTGAGGACATTCGGTGTTCTTGACGAGAGTGAATCCTTTTTCCTCAAGCAAGTCGATAAGTGTGTTGCGCTCTTGCTTTAATTTCACGTTCTCGCTTCGCAATTTGACAAGCTCTTTTCTGAGGTTGTCGGTCTCACGTCCTTGCGCCATGTTAGCATTGCAGATGTTGGAGTAAGCTTTATGCAATTTCGTGAAATTAGTCGTCTTCTTGTCCAGTTCCAATAACACATCCTTATGCTTTTCTTCCAGATTACGGAGCTTTTTTACTACCCTGTTATAGCCTCTGGTAAAACGACGTATTTTTAGTTTCATCGCCTCGTTTTTAGCTACCAACTCTCTATAACGCCTTGCATCTGCAACACTATTTTTCCATTCCTTATGTTTCATTGTCTCTATTCTTTTTATTCCAGGTTAGACTTTTCTTTTTCCTGTAAGGCCCTCTTTAAGTTGTCTTTCAGAATTTATCCAGTTCTGCAACTGCTCATCGTATTCAATATCGCCAAGGGTATATATAAAACCGTAGGAATCGCATACTGGATGAGATAACGGTAAGGGTGCTTGGGGCTCACTGTAACATATAATGGTAGTTCCATCGTTGTATTGTGCAGTTTTTTGCTCTCCGTATTTCAGCGAGAAGATCAAGCCCTTCTGCATCTCGTATTTCAGTTCAGACATAGAAAAACTTCGTCCTAAATATCCGTTCACAACATAACCACCTGCATAATACTGGTAGGAAGCTCCATCGAGTTGATGGCGATATAAGGAAACTCCAGCGCGGGATAAGAGAGATTTTAGTACTCTGCGAGTTGCGAATTTTCCCATAACTTTATCATTTATCTTTATGTTCAACTTCTCCTGCCACTTCTATTAACTTCAACCATCGTCTTTTCTTTTTCGTCATCTTGTAGGTGTAATCGCCCAGTCGCTGAAGGTCGCCCTGCTCTATATTCCATTGACACCCTGCTTTTTTCAAGCAGCGACTAAAATCCAGATAGTCTCTGAGAGGAATAAAGGGCGACAGAGATTCATTGCCCCAAAGAAAGATGGTGGGGTTTCGGTCGAAGATAATATTTAAGTGATGGCTCATAACAAAGTCTTTAAGCCTTATCGTATCGCGAAGGTCGCGGACGTACAAATTATACACGCCACTCGGAAGTATCGACAGATAGGCGTAGCAGTAGAGTCTTTTTTCTTCGGCTTTATATCTCTCAGCACACGCAATGCGGATTTCGGAACTGGAAGATGATAATATCTCATAAATACGCCCATCCTCAATTTCCATAGAACAAAACGGAAAATAACGACTTTCATAGATTGTCTTTTCCAAGGTCGGTTGCCCTCTACCAGTAAGCAACACCCCGAGTACAAAACGTATGATGCAGAACACGAGGGCTGCACCACATGCTATGCCTGCTATAGCAACAAGTGATATGCTTGCGACACTAAAAATCATCAATAATGTATTCACCATATATTCTATTCTGTTATATTCTATTATTACAAAAGTTCATTCATCCGCTTCCACTACCTTCAACCCATGCCTTGCAGCCGTTGCCTCGCGTCGTGCTGACCGCCGTGTCTCGCTGTCGTAGCAGATAACGTGAGGGTCGCCTAATGGGTCGGCAAAGTAGTTGCACTGGCGTATCATAGCATGTTTCTGAGCCGAAGCCTTGTATGATAGCGGAATGGTGGGAACACGAAGGCGGGTCTTGCGCTCCAGTCCGTAGAAGGCACGCCGGCGCTCCTTGTGCCATAACTCCTTGCACTGCTCGCTCTTCTTGCGCAACATTCGCTTGTATTTCCGCGGATTGTTGGCTTTGAGTTGCTTTACTGGGCAGAAACCTGCGGCATGGCGTCGGCGTATGGCTTCTATACAAGCCTCGGAGGGAGCCTTACCACGGAGCGAGTCGTAATAGCCGCTGCGCTCACAAATCTTCTTCGTATCCTTGGCTTGCTGCTTGCGGATGGCCTTCATGTCCTTCTCAAGCCCTAACTCGCGCTTGAAGCGTTGCAGGGTGGAAAAGCCGATGCCGAACCACGTCATCATGCGGCGGTTGGAGTTCTTGGGGAAGAGCTTGCAGAAACGCTCCTTCAGCTCGCCTTCAAGGTAATACTCATCTTTGCCAGCTTTGTATTTCGGTCGCGTAGGTATCTGCCACTTGGCTGGAGTGGTGGGCTTGTTGGGTGTCTTGGTGTTGTTAAAGCTCATAGGTATTGGAATTTTATCTCTTTCTTCGCTTCGCCTTGCGTCGTTCTTGCAAATTGTACTGCACCAGTGGCGTAATGGTAAATGATGGCGACCCATCGGGCATGATAAAACGGACAACCCTCTTTATATTGCCTTCAAGAAAATCGTCTATAGTATCCACTACAGCGCTGAGAATCTCGATTTGCGATTTCTTCTCACCAGTCTGCTGCTCATACAAATAACGGATATATTCCGAATTAACGGTCACGATGTATTGTCTTCCTTTATGTATCTTCATTGTCCTCTATATTTTTGTGAATACAGTTATTTGAATTTTATGATGAAGAACTCGGTATCGAGCCACTTGTCGGGACATAAGCCCTTCTTTGGCTTACCGATAGTGATGCTTTCTATCTCCTTTTCTACCTTTGGACTATCGTCATAGTATCCGTTCTTGAAGAGAACGTGAGTGAATGGTACGAACTTCATTGTACCATTATTCAGTTTCTCCTTGATGGTATCGATGTCTATAAGCATCTCAAAAGTCTTACCGATATGAAGCTTATCGTACTTATCGAAATCTTTGCATTCCTCATCCTTGATAAGGAGAAGGCGACTCATCCAAAAGTCTTTAATTATCCGATACTCCTCAGTCTTTTCGCCAGCCACAATCATGTCGAACCATTGCTTGCTGACTGTGAGGGTAAGAACCTTTTCTGTTTTCATACGCTACTCTTCTTTATCTTTCGGCTTTTCAATCAAGAACCCGATGCTGGCATGAATGTTACCAAGCTTATACCACTTTTGACTGATAGTCATTACGTAACTGCTGAAGGCTTTATCTTCAATTTCCAATTCAAATTCCTCATCGGTATCAGGCTCGCCGTGTCTTACGTAACCTTTGCCAGGAGTATAGATTAGACGATGATAACCACCATTCTGACAGAGATACAGACCGCTGTCCTCATAATCCGAACTCCAAAATTCCGGCCTCCTTATATAGCAGAGCATCACATCGCCATCGTAGATAGGGATATGTGATTTCTTGCCTTCATTCTCGCCTACATACTCCCTGGCATCAACATAATCTACCTGTCGGGCGGTAGTCATCAATACATAGCCATTCTTTATCATCTCGGCTATCTCGATAAACGAAGCCTGACATTGCAGATCAAACTCCTTCTGGACACATTCATCACCTTTTTTAAATATGGCAAGGATTCTTGATTTTCCATACGCACCAGAGGCAGAGGTAACTTTGACAAGACTATTCAGCGTCTGTAATTTGCGAGCTTCCTGCGCCATACTTATCATAGTGTAAAAATAGTCGTCAGATTTATCGTTGATACACCAATACTGCCCGGAAGCCACCTTGCGCAAATAGCCATACATGTTCATCGCCTCACGCTCCGAAATGCCATGCTGCATACACACGAACTTGTATTGATCTGGAAAAAAACCTTGCACCAAATTGCAGAATGCCTGCATGTTTTTGATGGTGCTTACATATTCTTCTGTTTTCATACGCTAATCATTTATTTTTAACTTCTCAAAATAGAACACTACAGGGGCATCAAATGCAGGAATAAGTAAACCGTATGCAATACTCATGTTTACTTGGAATTTAGCTGCACCTCTCAACAACCCTTCAGCCTGTTGCTTGATGGCATTTCTGAACTGTTCAACGCTCATATCACGTTTGCGAAAATTACAGGCACGGCAAGAAGGCATATAGTTGCTGATTTATCTTCACCATGGGAAACTATAAATTTTCCATCCTTAGCACTCCAACGAGAGTAATGACCTCTATTTTTGGGAACAATATGATCGACCTGCATGTCCTCGTACTTAATTGATTTTCCACAATAAGCACAATGACCATCATACATTTTGTAAACGCGAAGCCGTTCTTCTTTCTTCATACGCTATTCCTCCAACTTTAAAGAAGTACCGCTGATCTTGCTTTCTTTAATGAAGTTATTAACGTCTTCTTTTAAATTATTTCCGCAATCTTTCTGCAACTCTGCTATCTTTTTGTAGCCAAACCCAGCTTCTCTACAGAGTTCTGCAGCTATCTGGTAGTCCTGGACGAAACTAATAACGTTCTGAATGACTGACCACTGACCTCGCTCAAAGTCAGTAATGCTGTCATTTTTAGGAATACCTAACGCCTTATTGCACAACCCGCATACTCTGACCATTTCTTTTTCAAGCTGCTCGAAAGAGTACTGCCTCCAGTGATATGTAAAGTAGCTTGCGCTACCCAATGCTTCTTTAACTTTTTTATCCAAAACTAATCCTCCTCTTTCATATAAGAACAAGCAACTACCTTTCGATAGAACTTACACTTATCCTTGTAATCACAAAAATCACACAAACAATACGCCATACTATTCAACTTTTACGCCAAAAGGAACTCCGTCAGCAAAAACAAATCTACCGAAAATCTCTGCGAAAGATATAACAGTTGGCGAATCATACGAAACGCCAGTGGTAGCCACCTTTGTGATACTGTCTCTTATATTATTAAGCCTATCATACGTATATCCAAACGGTTGATGTTTTTGCATTTCCTGCCAGCACTCTTCTGCGTTTGCAAATGGGCGATACTGGGACTCCGACTTAATGCGGTATTCCATACCTTTCATAAAAAACAAATCTGTTACATTAGTCCAATCATTCGGAAGACCTAAACCTTTTATAGAATCCGGTTCATTTCTACACTCAATTTCCTTTCCTTCAGCAAAAGCCTGCAGGATAGGAGAAAAATCTTTTGCTTGATTTCTATCCATAATTAATCTTTTTATATTCTTCCTATCCATTCTCCCATAAGGGATGGTTAGTTACTAAAGCTCATCAAACTCTTTCCGAAATCTCTGTTCTGTTTCTGATACAAGTTGCGAGAATTTAGCGTTGAACTCTTTGTCACATTTGAGCAAACCATCAAGACACTCTCCAAGTGCTATCTTACCAGCAGTTTCTGGCATTGTTAGCCTTTCCGCTTTTGGAATTAAACTTTTAGCTAAAAGATTAGCACGTTCTAATTGTTCATTATTCATTGTTATTCTATTTCATGCCCAAGGGCGGTTAATTACTTAATTTCCGTATGCCTCTGGCAACTTCTTGATAATATCACCGCCATAGGCATCTTGCGTTAATTTAACGAACTCGCGAACAGATGTCTTACCATCAAGGGATAACCCTTTGTTTGACATAAAAGCTTCTCTGCCCATTCGACAGGAGCCGGTAAGCACGTGGTGATAGACGAACAAATCTCTGTTGTTATACTTAACATCGTACTCAGGAAACTGCTTCTTGAAAGCTTCGATTCGTTCCTCTTCGGTGCTGTCGTCGTACAGCTTTTCCTGAAGAGACATGAAAGCAACTTTTAGAGTGAAGCCATGAGCAAATTGATTGTTCTCTTTGACAATATAGCAAGGTTCAAATTGTAGGTCGCTTTTAACGATGAAGCCTTTCGCTATATTATTACGTACAGATGTAATAATTGTAGGCGTTTCATCAATCATATAGACTATGTTTCCGTTTATCTCTTTAACCAAACAAGATCTGCCACAGCCAATACCACTGCCATCACTATAGCCATAGCCATTATAATGGTTATTATCAGCATCATCACTATAGTCTATTCTACAGCTCATGCCATTGCCCCTGCCCTTGCCAATACCAGACCCCCTGCCATAGCCCATGCCTTCGTCAGAGCCAGCACAATCACCAGAACCCCTGCCATAGTAAAGACGGCAAAAGTCAGAGCCAGCACCAGGAGCAGAACCACAGCCATAGCCAGCACTAACAACAAGAAACTCTCTAATCTTGTCTTCTAACATTTCCATTCTTTTACCTCCTCGATGGATTTGATTGCCTTATCCGTGCAAGGGATAATCTCAATAGCATCAAGAATTGTGATACTGTCTACAGATACCGTAAACTTACATTTTTCAGGTATAGCTGTTCCGTCCTTGGCAAGCTGAGACAAAGAAGCTGCTCCTTCCCAATACCAGATGCGGCGAGCATTATGAAGTGTCACCTCACTTCCACAGCATGATACAAGTGTTCCGTACTCCACTCCGCTTTTGCTGCCGCGGATGATTACTTTCTTTCCGATATTTGTTACCATTATTTGAAATATTTTTTGATTAAATTATTTTTTGTTGTTTTGACTGAAGACGTAAACAGGGAGGGCGTTCTTGATGTTAGTCCTCACTTTCTTTATTCCCAAAGTCGCCAGCCTTGGGTTTATCCTTGTTCAGTTCCTGGTACTCCTTCTCTTTCTGCTCCAATAGCTCCTCAAGCGACAGGGTGGTATTGACGAGTCGGGCGGTGATATAGTTGTATGGCAAGCAATAGCTGTAACCTTCGTTGTCAGTGGTGCGGAAAGGATAATGGTCCTCACGGTCGTCATGCCAAGCGAAGATGGCAGCACGCCACTCGGAGTTTCGGAAGTCGCGGACCAGCACCTTCTCGAAAGGATCAAACGTATATGTCTGCATAGCATTCATAAAACCTCTAAGTTCTATCAGATAACGCTCGTGAAGTCGACGTTCCAGTTCTTTCTTCGTCTCGTCAAGCTCATTTTTTACATATTCCCCGGCAGAATCGCCGTTTTGATTATCGTCACTCTTGTTCAGGAAACGAGACAGGCGGGAAACGGCGAACTTGATGATACCCAACCCGAAGATGATGACAAACAACACTGTGAATATTGCCACGCAGCATGCACGGTATATCGGCAAGCTCACGTCGGGGAAAAGCTTCACTACGAACATTTCGAGTAAAACTACGGCGGTCAAAATCGCAGCAAATACTATCAGAGCTGTTACTAAACTGGCACTGATGGTTTTAAATATTTTCTTCATTTGATGTTTATTGATGTTTTATGCTTAATGTTGGGGTGTCTCGGTTTCCGTCTCATTTTCTATTATCTTGGCACTAACAGAGTTTGGATCGTCGGGATGGCGCTTCGGCTGCATATCAAAGCCGATAGGCAAGAGCCCTGCTTCGCGCCGTTCACGGTTGTATTCAGCAAAAGCAAGACCTAACTTATTCTGGTGTTCCTCGTTGATGAGGACGCGATTATGTTTGATTTTGTATCGTAAAGCAAAAATCTGCTCGTTAATCTCTGTGCGCCTTGCCGTTTGCTTATTTCTAAACGCAGCCAACGAGGCATGTTGCTTCAACTTAAACTCAAGCAGGTCATCTCGTAAACTATCAAGTTCACACTGTAGCTTGGCAAGTTGTTGAGTCTGTTCGTTGGTTTTCTTTTCAATATTGTCCTCCCGCTCCTTTCGCAACGGTGCAAAGAACCTCGTCTTGAAATTGCTTTAATGTTCTCATTATTTTCTTTCTTTTTATGTTGGTTAATATTTTCTCAGTTTCAGTCTTCCTCGGGGAAGAGCGAGGGATTCGCCAGCTTCCGCTTCGCCTCCATCGCAGCCATCTCCTTGATACGTTCTGACCGCAGGCGAAACTCCTCGGCCTTGAGTGCTTTCTTCAGTTCGGCGTGGTCGGCTCGGTTGTTGGCCTGCACGACACGGATGAACCGCTCCCTGCCCAACTTCTTGTAAGATGGAATAAACTCGCTGTCTATCAGGTCGGCTGGCTCATTGGGCGGTATGTACGTCCAGTTTCGGTCGCCCTCCTTGTTGACAACATAAAAGGTATGTTGCTTGCCATCGTCGCCTTTCACGACGATACCGCCCGTATGTCGGGCGATGCTGAAGCAGGAGGTCATCCAACTCTCCTTGGTCATTAATATACTTTTCATGCCGAAAGCTCCTCACATTTTTCTATCCGCTGATACTGCACATACTTCTTGTGGCGCAGACAATAGATGCCGCCAATGCAAGCCATGCTGAAACTGCAGGTCAGACAAACAAGGCAAGACAATGAAGTCTGCGATAAGTTGTAGTGGTTTTTGTTTACCATATTGTAATATCTCGGATATTTATTCTTTATTCCGTTGCAAATTTAAGAAATAAAGTCGTAATTACAAAACATCTCAGGTATTTTGTTGTGCTTTTCGGTGATATTTAAGATATTTTTAACAATAGTCCGTTGATAAGTCAGAAATGTGTTAAGCAGATATTCATATAATAGCCATCAGCAATACGCCATGAAGGGGCAGAAGTTCTTAGTCCCCTTCAGGGCGTTGGGAAGAACAGCTTTTTTCACTACCCTTCTCTGTAGAAGTCGTCATTGTCGCTAAACCGCGACTTGCTTGTGTCCTTCTTCTCGTCATCACCAGGCTCGGGCTTACCGAACAGTGTGAGCAGACAGGCGATGACGAAGGTACACAACATATAGATAAAAAACAAGTACACGATGAAATTCAACATACGCGTCCTAATCTTCGTCGCTGCCGTAGCTGCTCACGAGCGACGACTTGACATCATCATACATTGCCATCTCCAACTTCTCTCCGTCGTAATGACCAACAGCCAAGAGCTGTCCGTTCTCCTCGGTGGCAGTGTCGGCAGTGGTAGCAGACGCACGGATGATGAGAATATCGAACTCACGTATCAGATTAGGCAGTTGCTCTAAGGGTATCTGCTCCATGAAGCTGCGGGCATGTTGTCGGATGCGCAATACATCAGCATCCGTCAGGGGCGCTCCCCTCTCCTCCTGGGCTTTACGGGCGGCTGCAACCTCTATCTCGATGCGCTTCTGCTCGTAAGCCTCGCTGATTAACTTAAAGTTCTGCCAGTCGCAAACTTTTTTCAGGAAACCTTCAAATAAAGCAGCGCCAAGTCCCAACTCCACCATGGCCAACGATTCCTCGATGAGAAGCATACGGTTCTTGACTTGCCAAAAAATGAGATTGCGCCGACTAAATTCGTCGATAATGGCAAAGGCAGCAGCCACGTTGCGAAGCTCGCGCTGCCGTGCTTTCTTGCTTATGCTTTTGCCCTTACTTTTTTTTCTGAATGGATTTTTCATATCTAATATTTTTAAAACGTTTCAAATAAAAACCCTTCTATTCTCACGAACCGATGGGCGAAAGTATGAAATTCTTAAAAAACAACGATGCACAGACAAGCTGCGCTGTTTGCTCTCCAACCCTTTCTCACGAGAGAGCTGGAGAAAGTGTAACATTATAATTTCTTAAAAACCTAATACGGACCATTTCGCTAAATGGTACTAAGAACATTATATAAAAATTATATAGAAATGAATATAATAAGATAATTTCATTGATAAGACGAGAAGATTAATGGGTGATAAACCTCGTGCCGTCTATCTCAAGCACCAGGATGTCGTTCACTACCCTCACCTCGCCACTATCGACAAACTGCACCTTGCGCTGATGACGATTTACGTCAACAGACAGGCATACGCAGTTGCCTTCATCGACATGGCCTGTCTTGGTGAGAAACTTGATGTAGAACGGCACACGCTCCACCTTTCTCGCTGTCTGCGGATGTACGTAGCCTGTCACTATGCGCCCGCTGCGTGGGTCTATCCATCGCCACTTCTCGGTGTAGCGACGAATTTCCGTATATGATTGTCGGGGTGTCTTATTCATATTCCTTCATTATAGATTTCCAAAATTGTGATGGTCGTGCGAGCTGTCCTCGTCCTCCCTATTCTTATAGGGAGGGAAGTCAGCCCGCAGAAAAGCCGCCAACTCAGCCTCGTTCACCTCCCTTTTGTCCTTGTGTACGCGCTGTCGGTGTCGCAACACGTCGGGGAAGAGAATGTTCCTGATAGGATTGCCCCAGTCGAGGTCGTTGATGCTAAGACTGTAGTCGGGATAGAAAACGAGTGTGTAGCCCGACAGCCTTCCACTGGGTCGTTCCGTCATGTGTCCCTGCAGGATCAGCGCACGGGCATTATTATACAATACCATGTGCGCCGCTACCGACGACACATCGCCGCTGGAGGTATAGAGTATCTTGTCCTTATAGTCCTTCAGATACTTATCCATCATGTCGTCTATGTTGCGACCAGTAGACAGAACGAGATGGGAAATCCAGTCTCGCTCAAAGCACTGCGCCAAGAAAGCCAGCATCTCGTTGGAGACCACCGGCATCGCCAGTACAAGGACGTGCCGGCTGATCATCTCATAACTGATAGCTCGATAGAACTTCTCGGTCGTCACGTCGCCGTGCGTATAGAAAGAAAGCATCCTGCGTGGAGCCTCCTTCATTGCCTTCGGCAACATCTTGTTCACACAGCAGGGAGGGATAAATAACAAGGTATCGTCCATTTCTTCTTTTTCTAAAAAGGGTTAATCGTCAAGCAGTATAGGCATCAACAGCGTCAACGTTGTCGGTGCTGGAGTATCGGCTGTCAGTACTCCCGCACGACTGGGGTCGGCGAGCTGAATACGGATGGTGTCGTCTGGAATGGCCGTTACGGTATCAAGCAGGTTGTGATAGTTGAAGCCAATCGTAAATCCATCGTTGCATTTGCTGTCCGTTATCAGCACCTGGTCTTCAGCTTTCTTGCTGAAGTCAATATCACTTGCGCAGACATTCAGGAACATGCCGTCCTTCTTCAATGCCACGATGTTGGAACTTGCACTACTGAAGAACGCCACACGTTTGACGACAGAGATAAGTTCTTTTTTGTCAACGACCACGTAGTAAGGGTTGTTGGTAGGGATTACAGACTTATAGTTGGGGTATTTTCCCTCCACAGCCTTACACAGGTACTCTATATCGTTGCCTGAGAAGAGGATAGCCTTTCCGTCGGTCTGGATGTCTATCTGTTCGCTGTCATCAAAGACAGACAATGTACGGAAGAATGAGGAGTGGACCAATATCTGTGTAGGTTCTCCACTGCGATAGAAATTGCTGCCACCAGTCTCGGGGTTATTGCTGTGAGTCACCTTGAAAAGAATGCGCCCGTCGGTGGCGACAAAAATAACTTCGCTGCGGTCCTCTGCTATATCAATGCACAGGGTGCTCAAGATAGGACGGAGGTCGTCGTTGAAAACAAACTTGCCTGCCTTTGAAATGACTGACTTAAAGACAGACGAAGGCAGAGAGATGTGCGTCTTCTCCTGATTGAGCTCTCTCGCTTCCGGGAAGTCATCGCCGGCAAAGAAGGGCAGAGAGATGTTGCCCGACTTCACATTGTCGCCGTTATGAGTGCAATACTCAATATTCATCATGTGGCTTTCGTCTTCCGACAAGTCCATGGTGAGCACGCACTCAGGAGGCAGCGTGCCTAACAGGTTTGTGATGCTGACGATAGGCAAGACGACGGGCTTAGAGAAGCTGCCCTCCACGATGTCGAGAGGCGCAGGGATGGTGAGCTGTGTGTCGTCAGTTCCTGTGACGAAGAAGAATTTACCGTCCTTCTTGTTCTGTCGCAGAAGGACATCGGCAAGAAGGGCGACGGAAGGCTTGCTCTCTATGCCCTTTGCTGCCTTCTGCAGGGCTTGGCGAAGCAGAAGTACGGATGGGGTCTGTAATTTCATATACTGAATGTTTTATGTTTTTACTAAGGAAATAGTGAGGAGTCCGCTCTGCAATTCTGAATGGGAAAGCATCCTTCGCAGAAACAGAGTCGGACTGCCTCGTCAAACAACTAAAGATTAGAAAAAAAGAATATTCTCTTTTAGAATGGCAGGTCGTCGGGATTCATATCCGCACCAGGTACAAACGGATCGGAAGAGCCGTCGGCTGGTGGGACGTAAGTATTGGCACCGTTGACTGCAGAATAAGCCTGTGTGGGATAAGGCTGGCTGTTGCCTTTCGACTGTATCTGGTATAATCGTGCGATACGCTTGTTCATCCTGTCACGGATAGCCTTGAAGAGATGAGTGTTCTCGTCATTGAAATTTTCATTCACGATGTTGGGATCTTTCTCTTTGTTGGCCTCCTTCACCTGCTCTACCAACTTAGGGAAGTTTTTAGCGATAGCCTTGATGTAGTCTACAGAGAAAGACAGTTGCATCTCGTGTGTAGGAACACTCACGTTGCTGTCGCCTCGCTCCTGAGCAGACTGGCGCACCTTATTCTTATACGACTCTTTGAAAGGCCAGATATTCACTCTCAACTTAGCCATTTGTCTGTTCGCGTCATTCTTCGACACTTCCACTATAATCTCGTTGAGGTCACAAGGAATACAAACGTAGGGTCTTTGTGGATTTTTCGCATCGATACCTACAAGCACCTGTGTGCCATTCAACGATAACAAATCAATATTACCATTATAGCTTACCATAATTTATTGTTTTTATGTTGTTAAAAAATTAATATTCTTTCCGATTCTGTCAGAATGGTAGACCATTGTCTTCCATCTTGGGTACCTGTTCCGCCAGGTTACTGCCATTGTTGGCGTTCTGATTGCCTGTCCTTCTTCCCTGTCGACGGGAAACAAAAGTCTTCCATCGGTCTTCCTCCTCAGTGGTGAGTGTGATGATGTTGCCATCGTCATCACGATAAGGCAAGGGGTCGGGTCCCTCGACGTATTCTTTTGCCATCCGTTTCAGATCATCATAATTGTCGGGTATATGGTCTTTACCTGAACGGAAGAAGAAGTACACGTGCTTGCTGGTTTCCACCTTTCGGATGTATTTCGGCTCTACGGTATCGTCGTTCTCCCACTCCTTGCCGACAAAGTATTCCTTCGTTACCCATGCACGGAGCTTAAAGCATCCATGCCGCTTGTTGTCCTCGCTTACCAAAAGGTGTTCGGGGTTCACAATGATATTCATGTTCTTGCAGTACTTGCGTATCTTCTTCTTGAAGGTGGCACGGCTATATTCCTTGCTCTTACCTTCGGAAGCATCCGCCCAATCGCGCATGAACTCATTAAACATCTCATCGGTACAGATAGGTGCGGCATACACCTCCTGCCGGGCAAAGAACCACTCGAAGTACTTCACGGAGTTCTCGGTCAGCTCTCTTACCATCAGTCGGCGCTGTACGTTCTTCTGCGGTGCGATGACAAACTCGTGATATTTCATGATAAACTGCACGGACAACGCGCAGATATATATCGCCTGGTTGCGGTCGTATTCATTCAACTGGTCGGGGTCTGTAGCGAGATTTTTCATGACCTCCTGTGGCGATCGGGCCAACTGATGCTGCATGTGGTTCGCACGACAGAAGCGGTCGGATAAAGACACCAAAGGGAAACGTCCGATCGTCGACGAGTCATCATCACTCAACTGCGAATTGCTGGTAATCACGTTGACAGGTGAGTCCTCCAACTTGAGTGTCACAGGGTCGCCAAACTTTCGCTCTATCTTCGCTCCTGCCGTAACCTTGTTGTAGAAGTACTTCATTGAAAATGAAGCAGGCTTGTCTTCCCAATGTATCAACCTATACTTACCTGGATATATCAGGAGGTCGGAAAGGCTGAACTGGGCATTATTGATAGAAGTAAAATCCTTCATGTCGACACGCAGGACATTGATAGCCGAAGCAACAAACGTGTTGACCAATAGCGATTTTCCAGAACCGCCACTCGCCTCTTTCTCGTCTTCCACCTGGTCTTCCAAGAGGTAAGGACAAACACTCTGCATGTCCTTCCAGGAGCGATAGCAGATACGGCCTATACATGAAATCATGTTGACGAAATGGGAATTGATAGTAGCCACAGCGGTGGCGTCCAATTCTTTCTTGTTGCGTATGGCATCCTGCTCCAGTCGCCATAAGGTGTTGGAACAGCCACGTATGACTCGCAATACAGGCCATAGCTCTTTCTCCTGCTTGCCGTGCCAGTCAACTTGCCACCTGAAGGTCTGCGCCCATTCGCTTAACTCAACGCGCATCTGCGTGATCTCCTCGTTGCTGAAAACAGGAGATCCATCCTCATTGCGCATGACCGCCTTTTGGTCAATAGCACTTTTGCGGTCGAGATATTCCTGACTCTCGCTGATGGTGAAAGGCGGATGAAACACCCTCATCGTGAAGTCGTAAGGCTTCTTCGCCAAAGCTGGGATGAAGAAGTTGATATGGTCGTAACTGACAGGCGTGATGGCCTCCGGCGTGATTTTCAATGCCACATTGCGGAAGAAGAAATATTCCATCCGCTCATTGAAAGACTCGTTGAAGTCAATAACCATCGACTGCAGACCTCCAGCCGACTTCTCTGAGAAGTTTTTGTCGATAAGGTTTGCTGCATCCGACATCATGCGCTGCTCCTCATCGTTATATCGCCAACTCTGTTCGATAAACTCAAGGAGTTTTGTCTTCACTGCTTGGATAATGCTCTTCGAGTCGATATACTCCACGAAGCATCGGTCAAGGTGTATGAATTGTCCCACGAGGTCGGTACTCTCAGGGTCTATCATTCGATAATAACCCAACGAGGTCATAAACAGCCATACCTTTGTAGGACTTACCTTGCAGGTCGGTGGCTTTTGCTTACCGCTTCGTGGGTCACGGGGATATTCTATCTCAAAAGGGTCTGTATTGTTGGCACCACGCAATTTAGAATACAGGGGCAAACGAATATCATGATCGAAACGGAAATTATCTGCATCGGTCATGCGAAACGTCAACATATAGTCGCGTACACTACGAGGGGAGCAGCCATAGAGCCACTGCCATCGCTGGTTATATCTCACCCTGAAAGCATCAGGCAACATCGCATAGCAAAGATCACTATACTTGGTGGCGATAGCACCGCAGTCGCGCTGACTGCTGATGTCGTTGGGGTATAGCATGATGATTTTTTCGGCAAAACGCTTCATCTTCTGGTACTGTACAGCATTGAAGTCCAGTTTCTCCTGTCGCCACTGACCGCGGTCGATATACCAGAAGTTTCTTCTTCCTACTGAGAAGGCTACATGATACCAGCATTTCTGCAGAAAATGAGTGTCGCCATCTTTATCCTTACGAAGGGACCGCATGGCATAATAGATGCTGATTGCATCCTCGGGAGTCCGACAGAAAATGATGTTCTGCGCCTTGATGGCTGCTGCCGGAATTTCTTCGTCTTCCTGGTGGAAAGTACCTTTTGGCGTGCCGTCCTTCAATTCATTCTCTACCCATTTCTTTTTGCTTTTGGTATAGACTTCATCGGGCTGCCACTTGCTGATGGCGGCGTGAACGCCCGTCGTGTTGGAATCACGATGGTCCATGGCGTAAGTGAACACCTTGTCGCCCATCAACCATCGGCTTACTTTCTTGACGGAGTGTTCCTCGGTAGTGGAAAAGACGATAGGAGGCTGCTGCATGGCAGGACGGAAGAGGCAACCGCAAGAGCCCTGTGGCGCTATCACATCGGTAGCAAAACAGACAAAGAGCGGATTCCATGGCGTGCCATAAATAACCTCGCTTACCTGTTTTCCATCTCTTACGGCATTAGGTAATGTCACTTGGTCAACCGCATAGATACGGAAGTCATCATTCAACATCTTCGTGTTGAAATCACTACCGAAGCCGAAGGAAGGTAAGCCTTTTACCATCGTCACCTCGCAGCCAAGTGCAGCCAGTTCCTGCGGGTTGAAATCCACCTTGGGAATAAAAGAAAAAGTATCTATATTCTGTACGGCAATGGTACGGTAGTCCATCTTAGAGAAAAGCATAGGATATTTTGCCCTCACATTCTCAGCATCGCCGTACACCCTTACCACAAGATCGTGGCAAAGACGGAGCAGACTGGCTCCGTGCATAGGCAGGTTGCGCATGGCAGCATAAAGTTCAAGGGCTCCATATCCATGCTTGCCGGTCTTGGTACACATCCACCTCACGGCACCATGCTCTGCCTGTCTGTCATCATCCACCCCTACACCATTGTAGAGACCACCTCGTTCGTCCTTATAAATAATAAGGTGAGGTGTCTGTTTTGCTTTGCTTCCGGCATCGTCGTTAGCTGCCTCCTTCTGGCAGAAGGGACAGAAACAAGCTGTCTGTCCCTCGATACACTGGTTCTCGGCAGGCTTCACGAGAAAAGTCATGTCGAGATTGGCAAGCTGGTTGATGATAGGATGAAATAACATATCTCGTTGTTAGTATATTTTAGTTGAAAGAAAGACCGACCGAAGCGGACAGGCAAAACTTTTAGAGACGACCATCGTTTTGGCTCATATACGAAGGTAAGTGAATCAAAGATACTTTCTATCTTCAAGAATCCACTGCGCTCCGCATATTTCCGAGGTCGTAGTGTACTTTCGTACTCTACTCCAGAGCTTTCGACAATGGTATATGAGCGAAGCCGCGGACATTACTGTTACCGCTATCCGCTTCCATGGCTGAGGTCGGTCTTTCGTTTCTTTTCATATTTTTCTTCTTAAAAGGAAAGGCAACAGCGATGCGCCAAACTTTAGTGTTGAACAGCACTTTTTGATGCAGGTTTTCAAGATCATTCTCTCAGGATTACCTACCTCGTTTTGTGCTGCCGTATGCTTATCAGAGAGGTATTGCTACACTCTCCATCGCTGCGCCTTTCCGTGAGTGGGACTCGCTCTAAAAACAAATCCCTATATATATAGAACACGATATGGCAAACACGTGTTAAGGGCTTTTATAAATTCAAGAACGTTTCCAGCCGATAGTGCCGGACGGTGCAGTTGCATATCGCCTGGCACTTATATACAAGCAAGCGAGTGAACTCTGTAAGCGAGATAAACTGCTCGTCAAGTCCTATTATCTGCACTTCCGTTCTCATGTAGCACTTCCTGTTCTTCCATCGGCAGGAATGACTCTCCATGATGCGCAAGTCTTTCACTCTGCCCGCCATCAGAGGATAGAAGTATTGGCATACATCTTTCAAGAGCTCAAACGGCGCATAGAACAATAAGGTGGGTATCTCGTCATCCAATCCTCTCTTCGTCTCTGTATAAGCGAAACGATGCAGGAAGTTGTGTTTGGAATGGCGTCCGGCCTTGGATATGTTCTTGCGGTTGGGAACGTATGGCATCCACAGATAATCCTTGCGTATGATTTTAGCCACGTCTATTCTGTTTTGGGATGACAAGAATTGAACTTGTTTCGTACCATTCCCATCATCTTCCATGTGGAAAGGATGCTGCGCTTACAATCATATACGGGAGAATGGGTAGCCCCATTGTTCAATCCGTAGAGAACCAGGTCGGTCTCTCTTTCGTCTGTAAGCGCATAAGCTTTATTTGTCGTAAACTCTTCTCCGTCCGGGATGAAGCAGCGAGCCATCTCCAAATAGAAAGTGCGATGGTCACGAAAATTGGTATGCTTTACGCCAAAGCGAATCCCCATCTTGTTACAGATGTTTCGCAGTATCGCCACGTCAAAGTCGGTGCCCTGCGCCCAGAGATAAATCTCGTCTTCATGAAGTTTCGTGCGAGTGTCCTCCATCCAGTCCATGAGGTCCTTCACAACCACGTCGATTGGCTGGCAGGGGCAAGCCTCGCTGTCGTTGTCAAGAAGGGCTGCCTTTGCTTCGTCATTCTGACGAGCCCACCAGTCTGCCGTACTCTGGTCGAAGGTAAAGCCGTTCAGAAACTCGCTCCTCAAGTCTACATGTTCGGTAAACTCAGGGAAGCTCAATCTACCGTCATGCTCGCCGAAGAATGGTGACTGAACACCATTCCGATCCCATGCCACTGCCGCAATACTCATTACTGCAGCAGTGGGAGCCAACGAACACGTTTCAAGGTCTACTGTTATATCAATCATTTGCAATAAAAACTCTATATATTATAATAAAGGTATAAGATGAAATCTTACTTACTCATATACTCTCTTAGTAAAGAGGTGATGCCCTCCTGCTCCCAAGGCTTCCAATCATCGGAGCTGAAGCGCTTGATGGTAACAGCCATGCACATGCCTTTGTCTTGCATGAATCTGAAGAAACGAGTGCAAAGTCCTTTCTCCTTTTTCAGACAGGCATAGAACACACCAGGCTCGTCGCTACAAGCCATGTCGTAGAGAGATTTCTCCCCTCCGTCATTGTCTGTATCAGGCGCAGCCTCGTGGTTCTTCAGTACTTCAGCTATTTCGGGGATAGACAGGAACTGGCGCTTGCACTCCTTTGTTCCCATGATCTCCCAAAGAGAAAAGCCTTTCTGAAAGAACCGCAGATAGAAGGTAGGACTGGTAAATCCCTTCTCAAGTAAGAAGCTCATTAAATGCTTCTTTTCATCGGGCGTCATGTCTTTTACATCTAACGCGGTACTTGGGATAGAGATTTTTTCTATGTTTTCTTTTGTCATTTCAAAACTTTTGATTAAATTTGTTGCAAATTTAAGAATTAAAACCGAAACTATAATATATCTCGGGTATTTTCTTTCTTTAATTTGCAAGATTTAACTTATCCGAGGTATTTTGAGACAAATAACGGCGAATAGCCGAGGTGTAACATTATAATTTTAACAATTATGAAGTACGAGTACAATTATTCCTTCCTTGAGAGATGGATGCAAGCCAACGAAAAAGTAGATGGCAAGCAGATATTACAGGCTATTGGGTCTACCAGTAACCAGAGTTTAAGACTGTATCTGGACAGAAAATGTCCGATGCCTATCATCAGTATTCTTCGTTTCTGCAACACGTTCCATGTGCCTATCTCAGCTTTTATTGTCGACAAAGAAAAATATCTTGGATATGTCGAGGATTCTAAAGGTATAGAGACAGAAAGTGAGGTCATCCCACTCGACAGCGACGCTTTTGAGCCTGTTGATGGCTATATCAAGAACGGCGATAAGCGGGCACACGGCAGTCGCTCTCTTCGCAACCCGATAGACGTAACAGAACAATCATCTATCGTTCCTGGCATCATCTTCAAGAAGAATATCTTTTGCGAGCCATCGGGATGCGCGTCAGTCACAGACCATAGAGCGGATACTGAAGTGGTAGAGACGAAGACTCCTGACGAAAACACTCCCATCACTGATGTTGCAGAAGCAGACTACAACAAAAACTTAGTTGACCGACTTTTAAGAATCATCGATGAGCAACAGAAGCTGATGAGTGACCAGCAAAAAGAGATTGCTGCACTCACCAAGCAGCTACTTGAGGTAAGAGCAAACGGCAATGCTATGGTACGAAACACGATGATGGGCATAGCCGCAGACGACATTCATCATGAGTGAGTGACATCTCACCCACGGATATAAACAAAAAAGCAGCCATCTATCCTCACGGACGGATGGCTGCATGTAACTTTAAAATTCCGTAAACTTAAAAATAAAGAAAATAACCTCCCCTACGCTTAGGGGAAAATAATCTATTAACCTATGAATAATCTTGTTCGTTAATGAAAGCCATACGACGACGGAAAAACTCTTTCTCGCCTGTAAGAACACAATCGGGCGACGTACTCTCGTATGGAAGATCTATGTACCAGAATCCGTGATGCAAAAAGAGAGGCGGCGTAGTGTCGCCGAAGCTGAACGGAACGGGTATCTCGTTTCCTTCCTTGTCCTTTGCCGTAACAGGCTTAAAGGAAAAGATGTCAATAAGCTTCGTCTCGCTTACGACGGAGAGCGCCTGCATCTCCTTCTCCAAGTCGCTGCCTTTGATGGGAATAAAGTAAGGGGTACTCTGGTAGCCTTCCGGTCTTGGTACTCTTACGTTTTCCCAGCCTTCCTTACTGACAGTATTCTTAAACTCGACAAAGAGGATGCCACCAGCATAGCCATCGCACGTTTCGTAGTAAGCGTCAGCATGGACACTTTCAGCCCACGCACGAGCCTTTTCCTGGGCTTCCTTACATTCGTCGATGAACTCCTGCAGCTTCTTGCCCACCTCGCTGCCGGCTGCTACCTTGTAATAATAATGAGGTCTTTTTTTGCTACTCATAACTTTTATATTTTATTGTTTAACGAAAAAATTTATCTCCTTCCTCTCCTGTTCTGCGCATACGGCAATAGATAACCGGCTCTCCGCTTTCGTCGTTTTTCATACTAAAACCACGAAGTGCCAACTCCTGAAGATAAAGGACGAGAGGGTCGCCGTAAGGGCATACCACTGCCTTGAAATAGGTCCGTAACTTCGAGTCGTTAAACACATCGCAGTCCTCCGTCCAAGCGTTCAACGGCTTATAGGTCCGACAAAACGCCTCTATCTTGGATTCAATCACGAAATCATCAAGCGTAACCACCGCCTGATCGTCATTGTCCATAAAATCGTCTTTCTTCTTTCTGCCCATAACTATATGATATATAATGGAAACTATTTCTTTGTCTGCTTTCGATATTTGGCTACCAATACGCAAACGACAATCATAATAAATGCAAAAGCGAAGGCTCTCATCTGGAGCTTGAATCTTCCCCACCATGAAGTAGTACTGTCCATAGCGGTATTTTTTTCTTTATCAAGATAGTTACTGTCGTTTTTCGCCCAGTGGGTGCCCACATTCATCTTATTGCTCAACATCAGGCTGTCTATCGTGCGCTGCATACGCGATATGGTTTCTTCCTGATGCTTCAGCCGTGCCTCGTAGGTGGCATTGCGCTCATAGTCGCCCTTGCGGTGTATGGTTCGGTCGGTGGTGGTGGTCTTGTTGCCCTGAGCATCCATGCTCTCGGTCACTCGCTCAGTGATAGTCTCCTCGTTGCTGCCCTTGTCGGTCATGGATCCAGTAGTGAACTGTTCGGTGGTGGCAGCACTGACAGTACTGTCCGTAGAAGTTTCCGACTTCACCACACTGTCCTTAACGATGGCGACGACACTATCGCGCCGCTGCTCACTGCTCCTCTGCTCCACCTTACGGGAGGATGCGCAGCACGCAAACATGATTACAGCCAGAAGCCATAACATTGCTGATTTGATTTTTTCCATAATTTGTCTTGTTGATTTACTCCTGCAAAATTAGAAAAAGTCGCTGACATCAACAGGACATACTAAAACACCGCCTACCCTATGGAATGGGTAAGCGGTGTGAAAAATTATTTATCCGATAAAGAATAATTCCAATTAACTATCTTGCCAAATACTTTGACGGAGCATTTTTTTACGTGCTTAATAACATCGTCGGTTAGACAACTCTCTACCCTTTCGCATTGCTCCCGACTTGCCTTTAGGAGTATAGTCTTGCCATCGTAGGACATAAACCCAACCTTGCGCAGTTCGTCACCAGCCTCTCCATCAAGCATAGATAAGAGCTGCTGCCACTCTCTCTCCCCTGGCTGCTCATCAGCAAAGAGCAACATCTGCTCCTTGGGCGCTGTTGCCTTCATCATCTCCTCGAAAGTATCGTAAACATTAAACTCGATAAAAGCAGGATTACCTACCTTGCGCTTACCATTGTAGACAGGTTCATACGACACGCAAACGTCGAGTTGACCCATCTGCTTCAGTCGGTTTATATCGGCAATGCTATTGTCGAGTACATTCTTCTTGAATTGCGAAAACTTAGGATAGGTCTCTTTCACAATTTCCGTACCACTAAATTCAAGCATACCTAAATACTTCTTGATTTTACTGACCGTAAGCCGGATTTTGCGCTCTTTCCAGTTATTGCCGCTTGCATCGCGCAGAATGTAATATATCATTGGCATACGCGCCACCTCACCAATCAAAGCAATGTTATCAGGATGTGACACATATCCCTCGGTCATATTGAAGGCATAGTCCAATACATAAAGGTGTTTGTCGGGATCTATCACTTGCGGGTTAAGCCCAAACACAACTCCCGTGTTCTTAATAGACGTTTCGCCACTCAGAAAAACATTATACATGTGCATACCCCATGTACCATCCTCATTCTTCTTCGGACCTTCCACCTTTACGTCCAACACTTCTTTCATCGCTTGCTTCACGGCAAAGAAATTGTTTTCTGGTACACCTAACTCAGCATAGGAGATGTATATCTGGGTGACACCCGAATTTTTCACTGCCTCGGAGCTGTCTCTTATACACATCTCCGAGCCCACGAGACTACGCTGCATCT
>OWJF01000199.1_pt1 | contig 30388 bp, 28 predicted proteins | sample 1732941 | NCBI WGS metagenome assembly OWJF01 (sample SAMN05065770, study PRJEB22554) | human gut metagenome | biome: ENVO:2100002; feature: ENVO:00000062; material: ENVO:00002003 | host: Homo sapiens | place: USA
ACGAGATGCAGCGTAGTCTCGTGGGCTCGGAGATGTGTATAAGAGACAGTCCATCTTCTGAGGCAATACGATGAAGTAGTGGCGATAGTCGATGAGGTTGCGCTGGTGCAATGGGTCGTTGTTGGCTTGGCTGTAGTACATCTTGGTGCTACCCGTAGCCTTGAATACACGACCGGTGTAGAAGGCGAAGGAGCCCTGGTACTCGTTGGCGGCTGCGGCTGACGACACAGCCTTCTTCTTGCCGGCTGTGGTGAACACTGGGTTCTCGGCATACTCGTAGATGTCGAAGCCATACTGGCGACCCACGGTGCCGTCGGTGCGGTTGATGTTGTACTGCTCCTTGAACACCTGGTCGGTCTCCAGGAGGTCGTTCACGTGGTCGTTGCAGAGCACGAGGCGGCGACCCTCCACAGGCACGTTCAACTTGTCGAACGCCTTCTTCAGGCGGATGATGTCGTTCATGCAGAGCTTCACGCGACCCGTCTCCTTGTCGGTCTCGCCCGATGTGGAGAGCACAGGGGTGGAGGCGGTGTTCTCGTTAGGGGTGAGGGCGTGTGCCGACTTCGAGAACTTGGCCACGTTCATGGCTCTTGCGTGTGCGTCCTTCACACGGCTGATCTTGTCGTAGGAGACGGCATAAAGCTCATCGTCGGTGATAGGGGTTGGCTTGGTCTGGAACTTGTCGAGCTTGATGGCGATGTCACCATCCTTCAGTTCCTGCACCGTCAGTGGATAGGTCGTGTTGTTGATGAGCACGTCAGGGTCGCCGCCCACATCGACCAGGTGGATCACGTCGTTGTCCACGATGCTGGAGTTGTCGGGGATGCCATCGAGGAAGGTGGCTTGCTCGGCACGCTCCAGCTGCTTCACGAGGTAGCCCGTCCAGAGTTCCTTCAGCACGCCCTCGCAGGCTGCGCCCTTGGGCATGAAGCCCCCGAGGGCTATCACTGTGAGGTTGGCCACCACTGCGCCCGCCATGGGGTCGTAGCCCATTGCGGCGGCGATTACCGCACCCATGATGCAGTTGAACAGGAGTGCGCTAAAAAGAGAAATGATTCGTTTCATGTGTCACTATGTTTCTTAAAAAATGATGATGATGTGTTGTTGAATGATGCTGCGCCATGGGACGTTAGTCGAAGTCTGGCGCGAATCCGAACTCAGCCTTGTAGAGGGCGATGTATTCCTCCCGGTTGTTGTCGCGGAGTTCCAGGAGCTCATCGGCAGGCACCTCGCTCAGCTTCTGGTACGAGCCAGTCTCCACACGGGTGAGTCGTCCGTCCTTGCCACGGTTCACCACGGTGCTCACCTTGCCCTGTGGTCGCATGGCTCCTAGGGTGAGCTTCAGGGAGTCGAGGCCTATCTTCTTGCCAAGCTCCACGAAGTGATCCTTCATGCTGGCGTCGAGTCGCTTTTCCTTGATGGCGTTCTCCACGGCATCAGTCACGCTGGCGAGTTTCATCTCGTCTGCCTTCTTCTTGGCTTCGAGCTGCTCCTCCACGAGAGAGTCCACCTTCTTCTGAAGTTCGCCCACCTTGCCGGCTTGCAACTTCAACTCCTTCATCTTTGCGGTCACCTCAGCCTCCGTGGCTGTCTCCGCTAGCCCCATTGCCAGGGCGATCTGCTTCAATTCCATTTCGTTCTTTTTTAAAGGGTTATTACTTGCGTTATTCAATAGTGGCAGGAGCGGCTTTCCGTCCTTGCCCCCTGCCAGGGATATTTCCTGTCCGCTCTGGTCGGAGAGCACCATGGCGTTGTCGTTGCCGCCAATATCCACTGCGCTCACCTCAAACAGCTCGCACCGTGTCACGGTCTCGAAGGTCTGGCCCTCCTTCACCAGTTGCTTGTCGCCGCTGGTCTCCAGGATGCGGAGGTTGGCGCTCACCATGCGGAGGCTGCCAAACTGGTACTGCTTCTCCAGCTGCACGCTCAGGGGCGATGCCTTGTCGAAGCAGAGCTCACCCAGCAGCTCGCCGTCCCTCACCTCCAGGTTCTTCACCAGTCCCACCACCTTGCCTCGCTCGTGCATGTAGAGCAGCACGGGGTTGCGCTGGTACTGGGTGAGGTCGATGCCGCTGGTGAGGATGCGTGTGCCGTAGCAGTTCACGCTCTCGTCGCTGATTCTTACTTTCTTTCCCATATTTTATACGGTATTACATTTTGATTCTTCACTCCTCACTCCTCGCTCATCACTCGGAATGACGGTGCAATATTACTAACTTTCCACCATTCCTCCAAAAAAGTGTGCAATGGTTGCGCACATCTCTGCAACCATTGCACACTTTTTTGGCAGACTGCCCAAATAATCGCACCTTTGCACTACATTTTTAATATTCACACATTATGACAAAAGCAGAACTAGAACGTAAGAAGGACCTCGCCCATACATTGTATATGGCAGGCAAGGAACAGGCAGAGATAGCCGAGCAGATAGAGATGAGCCGTGTAACCGTGTCCAACTGGGCGACCAAGGGTGGATGGAAGGAGCAGCGTGCCGCCAAGACCGTGACACGACCGGAGATCGTGAACAAGCTCCTCCTCTCCATCGACGCACTCGTGAGCCAAGTGAACGAGAGCGAGGACCCGGAGAAGATGGCAGGACTCGGCGACAAGCTCGCCAAGATGGCGGCAGTGATCGAGAAGCTCGACAAGAAGGCGAATGTGGTGGATGCCATCGAGGTGTTCATGGCGTTCTCCAAGTGGATGAAGTTCAGGGCGCAGAGCGACCCCAACATCACGCCGGAGCTGCTGAAGACATTCAACTACTACCAGAACCTCTTCATCTCCGAGAAGATGAACAACGGGTTCTCGTGCGACCTCTAAGGCGCAAGCCCCATTTGTTATTTATCATTTGTTATTTATCATTTAATCTATGGCAGTAAGTGCAGAGGCTAGGAAAGCCTACGAGAAGTGGAGGGAGCTCTGCAAGGAGATACACTCCATGACCGACACCAGCATCATGCGCCCCGAGGGCAAGGCGGAGAAGGAGGCACGCATCAGGCGACTGCAGCAGAACTACGCCGCCTTCTGCGAGTACTACTTCCCCCATTACCTGCAGCTCAAGGACAAGACCACGGGCAAGGTGCTGAAGACCATCCACAACGCCCCCTTCCACAACCAGGCGGCGCGCAAGGTGCGCTCCACCCCCAACCTGAAGGCGGTGTTCATGTGGCCACGTGGCCATGCCAAGAGCACCCACATGGACGTGTTCCTGCCCCTGTGGCTCATGTTTCAGCCGCAGCGGCTCATCAACTTCATGGTCGTGGTGGGCAAGAGCGAGGATTCCGCCAAGCGACTGCTGGCCGACGTGCAGGCAGAGCTGGAGTACAACGACCGACTGATACGTGACTTCGGGCAGCAGAAGCCTGCCGGGGGCGACTGGACCGACGGCGAGTTCAAGGCGGCGTGCGGCGTGAAGTTCCTCGGCTGCGGCAGAGGACAGAGCCCCCGTGGCCTCCGTGACCGTGAGGCACGCCCCGACTACATCGTCATCGACGACCTCGACGATGATGAGCTTTGCAAGAACGAGAAGCGAGTGAGGGAGCTGACCCACTGGGTGAAGTCGGCACTCTTCGGAGCCTTGGACGTGGGTCGTGGCCGCTTCATCATGGTGGGCAACCTCATCGACAAGAACTCCGTGCTCTACAACATCGCCCACACCAAGGGCGTGTTCCTCAGCAAGGTGTATGCCATCGACAAGGACGGCAACCCCGTGTGGAGGGAGAAATGGACCAGGGAGGAGGTGGATGCCTACCGTGAGTTCGTGGGCTACCGCGACTGGGAGAAGGAGATGATGCACAACCCCATCAAGGACGGCACCATCTTCCGACACAACTGGATCCAATACAAGAGGATGCCAAGATTGTCCAAATACGAGTCGCTGGTGTGCTACACCGACCCCTCGTGGAAATCGACCACCTCCAACGACTACAAGGCATGCCGCCTATGGGGGGCGATGGGCAGGGAGCTGCACCTCGTGGACTGCTTCGTGCGCCAGGCCACCACGGGCGAGATGGTGCGCTGGCTGTACAACCTCTACGAGCGGTCGCTGGAAGAGGGAGCGAGCATCCAGTTCTACATGGAGTCGAACCTGATGCAGGACACCGCCCTCGACGAGTTTCAGGCGGAGGGCGACATCCGTGGCTACCAGCTGCCCATCATGCCCGACTACCGCAAGAAGCCCGACAAGCTGCAGCGCATCGAGAGCGTGGCTCCGTTCTGGGAGCGTGGGCAGGTGTACTACAACGAGGCGCTGAAGGACACCGACGACATGCAGGTGGGCATCGACCAGACGCTCTCATTGGAGCACGGCAGCCGTGCCCACGACGATGCGCCCGATGCCGACGAGGGAGCCATCTACATCCTGCAGAAGCAGGGCAGGCTGGAAGCCTTCGTGCCTCGCATCGGCGAGCGACAGAAGCCCCGGAACACGTGGTAAGCCCCCAAGGGCGCAGCCCATTTGTCATTTATTCATTATCATTTATCATTCATACAAAGATGTTTATCAGCACAGAAGATTTCAAGGTGGTGGCTAGCGAAGCCTCGCTGAAGGTCATCACGCAAGCCGACCCCGACAACGTGGAGAACGCCATCGCCGAGGCCATCGAGGAGGTGGCGGGGTACCTGCGACCCCGATACGACTGCGGCAAGATATTCGCCGCCGAGGGCAACGACCGAAACCGCCAGCTGGTGATGTACACCGCCGACATCGCCCTCTACAACATGGCGGCATCCACTTCCGGACGCATGGGCATGGAGACCAGGCAGGAGCGATACGAGCGAGCCATCAAGTGGCTGGAGGGCGTGCAAGCCGGAAAGATCGTGCCCGACCTGCCTGGGAGTACCGACGCACAAGGCAACGCCACGGGAGTGGGCGGCGTGCTCGCCTTCGGCAAGGGTCCCGACAACCACTCCTGGTAACACACACAACCATCAATTCATTCTAAAGCAAAGAAGACTATGGGAATTTTCAACAAGGCCATAGATGGCATATACGACCTACGAAGAGCCATCAAGGGTGAGCCACGTGTGTGGCACACCGTGTTTGGCGACGTGCAGCTAGCCGGAAAGGGCGACCGCCGAAAGGTGGAGAGCATCCTGGCCAAGCTGCAGCGCACCACAGAGGCACTCACCAAGGGCGACATCATGAAGTGGCGGCGTGCGTGGCAGCTGGCCATCGACGTGGACAGCCCCAACCGCCAGTGGCTCTACGACATCTACCGTGATGCCGACATCGACGCACACCTCTCCGGGTGCATCGGGCAGAGGATGGGCTTCGTGCTCGCCCGTTCCTTCAACATCGAGGACAAGGATGGCACGCCCCACGATGAGCTGAGGCACTTCCTGCAGCAGGAGTGGTTTGACGACTTCTGCCGACTGGTGCTCTCCACGCCCTACTGGGGGCACACGCTCATCGAGATGGGCGACCTCACCACCGATGGTGACGGCTGCCTGGCATACGACGGCATGCGCCTCATCGACCGCAAGTACGTCATACCGGAGCACCACTGCTTCATCACCGACCTCGGACAGGACTGGACCACCGGCATCGACTACCACGCCCCCGAATACTTCGGCAACCTGGTGGAGGTGGGCAAGCCCGACGACCTCGGACTCTACCTCAAGGCGGCGCAGCACACCATACCGAAGAAGAACGTGCTCGCCGCATGGGACGTGTTTGGCGAGATCTTCGGCATACCCCTCCGTGTGGCGACCACCAGCTCGCGCAGCCAGAGCGAGACCGACAAGATAGAGGAGATGATGCAGCGCATGGGCTTGGCCAGCTACGCCGTGCTGCCAGAGGGTACCACCGTGCAACTGGTGGAGAACGCCAAGAGCGATGCCTTCAATGTCTATGACAAGCGTGTGGATAGAGCCAACTCGGAAATATCGAAGCTCATCATCGGGCAGACCATGACCATCGAGGACGGCAGCAGCCTCTCGCAGAGCCAGACCCACCTGGAGGTGTTCCAGAACATCGTGGAGAGCGATGCCAAGCTATTGGCGAACACCATCAACAACCAGCTCATCCCCCGGATGATCCAACATGGCTTCCCACTGCAGGGCATGCACTTCACCTGGGACAAGTCGATAGACTACACCCCGGAGCAGCAGATGGAGTACGAGAAGATGATAGCCGACCGCTACGAGGTGGATGGCAAGTACTTCGCCGACAAGTACAACATGCCCGTGGGCGAACGCTTGCAGCAAGCCAACCCATTCGGCATGCAGCAGCCATCAGGGGATGACAAGAAGGACGACAAATCTGCGTTATCCGCACCATCAGCGAGCCAACCTTTTTTCGACTAAGCCCCGACGACTACAAGGGGCTACATCAACGCTACGCTAAAATATTAGGTAACAATGTTTCTGTTTCTTCGTTATGCCTTAGCAAAAAGGAAGAAGAAATTGATGCTATTGCCAAGAAATGGGCAAGCGTCCTTAGTGATAAAATTGCAAGAGAGAAAGCAGAGGAGGCCGCACGCATAATGTTGAGACATAAAATAACCGATTTACCTCAACTAAAGGAAACTGCCCGAATCAAGAAAGGAGTTGTTGCACAATTCTTTAGTGGTGACACGCCAAGAATAGAAGTCAGCAAAAAGCTCACAGCTGATGATTGGGCAAGAAACACAAGAGACGTACAAGCAGGATGGTCAACGCAGGACAATCCCATTCTGCATGAATGTGGTCATTACGTAGATTATATATGCGACAAAGAAAAGTATGAAAAACGTAGCGAAAACAATCGTTTCTTTGGTGATACGAAATCGCGGCTCGAAGATAAGGTTTCAAAATATGCAGCCACAAATCAGTGGGAACTAGAAGCGGAATTATATGCTGGCGCAATGAGAGGAAAAGTCTATTCGGACGACGTACTGAGTCTTTCGCGTATCAGCAAATCTGATAATGATATAGCAAAGCGCATTCTATCTTACGCCTCTGGAGATTCCGTCTGCCTTCCGAGTGAAGAGGTTAGCAAAGGTTTCAAGGATGCAATGAAAGCTATCTTCAGTCAAAAGGGTAGTTCTTTCTCTATCGACATCATGGCAGATGGTAATGTTCAGAAACTGATAGAAGCTCATACGGATGTACTCAACAGAAATATAGAACGCTTGGAAATGTCCGACCTCATGCGCCAACGTCTTACACGCTCCAACTATATCTTTAGTGGAATGAAGACGTTCCATGAACTCAATGAGGCTTTTCCGTCCTTGCTCGATGAGAACGGCGATAGAAAGCCGTTCGAACGCTTTTTGAACGATGTCCGAAAGATAGATGAAACGTACAACTCCAACTATCTACGTGCTGAGTACAACTTCGTGCAGGCCTCGGCAGAGATGGCGGCGAAGTGGGAGCAGTACAGCGAGGATGGCGACCGCTACCTCTTGCAGTACCGCACCGCCCATGATGACAAGGTGCGCCCGGAGCACGCCGCCCTCGACCGCATCACCCTGCCGATGAGTGACCCTTTCTGGGAGAGCTACTACCCGCCGCTATCGTGGAACTGCCGCTGTTCCGTGGTACAAGTAAGAAGGGGAAAATATGAGGAAACGCCCCACAACGAGGCGATGAGCCGTGGCGAAGAGGCATTCGCCAATAATGAGAAACTGAATATGTTCCGTTTCAACAGCGGCATACAGGGCAAGACCATGCCAGACTACAACCCCTACACCATCAAGCGCTGCAACGACTGCGATGTGGCAAAGGGAAAGCTCGGGCTGGTAAACGAAATCGTAGATAATCAGCTCTGCGCCGCCTGCAGTCTTCTCCATAGTATGAAAGTGGAGGGAGAAAGAAGAAGATTATCGAGTGAGGAAAGAAAAACTGTTCTTAAATCTGCACTAACTTGGGCAGACAAACATCTTCCGAGGACAATCATGTCTGACGGAAAAGAAGCTGCAAGACTGACGGTTCAAACCAAAGAAGGGATAGAACTACACATAGGAAAGAAATTCTTCACAGAAACATTCTCTAAATGCAAGAATAGCAGAAGAGTCGCTGAAACGATGGAAATGGCAACGCTTGTAAATGAATGGATAAGAGATTCTGAAAAAACAAGAAAAGAACCAGGTCGCCACCACGATTTCGATTTCGTAGTATTCAAAGCTAAGTACCAGAACCAAGAAATCGAATTCAAAGCAAAATCGACAGAGGGGCTGATAGTTTATACCATGCGCCTTATATAACAAACGAAAGACCTATGAACCTTCCGTAGCCTGCACTCCTAAGAGCCGACATGTGAAAAGCCGCATAAGTCTTTCGCTGCAAAGATACAATAAAAATTTCAATCCCGCAAGAATATGAGCAAAAAAGATACAGAAACTATAAAAATGCGCCTACCAATAAGAGTAGAGTACCCAGACACAAACAGACTGGGCAGACTTTGGCAGCGAATAAGGTGCCGATTGGGAAGTTTACGGCTCCTGAGCCGTGAGCAGCCTTTCCATTCACTATTTTTACAAGACCGAGATAAACTTTCTCGTTTACTCTATATACCATGTACATATGATATACTCCAGAAACGAGAGATAAAAATAATAAAATCATTCCAGCAGTTGTCAGAGACAGAGGAGAGAGGCATAATTTCAATTTATCTTGAAAAACGGTTAGAATACCTAATAAAGTGGCATCTAACGTTGTCAAATGACGGATTAGAACTAAGCGCTGTTGTTCCAGTTCCTCTCTTATATCCATTAATTCTCGATTCATCTCGAGCTTGGTACTTTGTGTCAGATAATGTTTCATAATCTATCAATGCTTTAAGTTATACAATACGCAAACTTATAATAAACATTTCAATCCTGCAAGAAAATGAGCAAGAAAATACAAGACTACGATGCTTTCGTGGAGAAATTCAAGCCAAAGAAGACCACGGACGAACGACAAACAGAGAAGATGTCGTTGATAGGTAAGGTTAAGGAATTTATCAGACTCATGAACACTGCGTATCCGTCCTACTAATACCTGAGCTTCGTCCCTACTACCGACTGAGCCTCGCCCCTAGTACCGACCAAGCTCAGCCCCTAGTACCGACCGAGCCTCGCCCCTAGTAGGGACGAAACAGCGACAAGACAACAAGGCGAAAGCCTACCATACGGCACGGAGGTCCGTGTAATTCGTGCCTAAAAAATATCAATCATCAAACAACAAAGCAATGATCAACTACAGTATTGCAATGATGGGCAACCCAGCCAAGCCTGAAGACCCAAAGAAAGCCTACGGTGTGGCACAGTACACCGAGAAGATGACGCTCGAGAAGTTCTCCGAGCACATCAGTGAGCACAACAACGTCTATGACGCTGAGGATGTGCAAGCCATCCTCGGCAAGGCGGTGAAGTGCCTCAGAGAGATGCTCCTGGCAGGAAAGAAGGTGGAGCTGGGCAAGCTCGGCGAGTTCTACGTCACCCTGCAGGGCAAGGGCACGGAGACTGCCAGCAAGTACAACCCCGACATCTGCGTGGAGAAGGTGAACGTGGTGTGGGTACCGGGCAAGAGCTTCGAGAACCTGAAGGAGAACGCCGTGTTCAACATCGTTGCCAACCGTGACGAGCAGCGTGCCGCCATCCGAAGAGCCAAGGCACAAGGCGATGCCAACCCTACCGACCCAGCCCCAGGTGATAGCGAGGGCAAGGGCGACAGCGGCAGCACCGGGCAGAAGCCATCCGAGGGCGACAGTGGTTCACAGACCGGAGGCAGTGGCTCACAGACCGGCGGCGGTTCTTCCTCCAGTGGAAGCGACTCCGGCGACGAGAACGTCAAGGAGTACTAAGGCATAGCGCCCATGGGCGCAACCTGATCACAATCTTACCACCAAGCAAAAACAAAGGGGCTGCGTCATCACGACGCAGCCCCTTCTCCATCGAACCCATCCCCATCGCCATGGGGCGGTGTCCTTGAAATAAACAAACTTAGTAGGGGATGTCCCTCCAGTACCTTGCGCCTATCACCTCGATGCTCTCCATCACCTCCTCGTGGTCGTGGTTGGTGAGCGTCTGTGAGGGGAAGCCCAGCTGATAGTCGTCCACGCCCGGCATCTCCAGCAGTGCCTGGAACATCTTCTCGCTGAGCTGTATCGCCGTCACGCCATCCTCATGGGCGTGCCAGTCGGTGACAAGGTGAAGGCGAACCTCGCCCAGTCCCTCCAGCCCCCTGCAGGTCTCCTTGTATTTCTGCGCCCACTGGATAGCCCCGAACTCGATGAACAGGGCGGGGCACTCGAAGGCGGTGTCTTCCTGCATAAACTCCACTTGGCGGTTCCAAAGGTCGAAGGTCTTGATCTCTGGCACCTTGCCCTTCATCGCCATCACGATGTCTGTATATAGTCTTAATCTTGCGTCCATAATCTTGTCATTTTGTATTGATATTGAAGTCGTGCTCGAAGTATTGCGTGAGGTTGTCCTCGATGATCTTCCTCACCTCGGTCTCCACCTCCGGTGCCATGCCCAGGAACTGGCGGCGAGGTATCTTGATGGTCTTGCCTACCTTCATCAGCGCCATCATGCGCCAAAACTCCGCTTTCTCGTTCAGCTTCATTTTAGCTGTCCACGCATAGAAACCACCATCGGTAAGTTCACGGCGCTTACCGCTACCGTTCTTCTTGGTCATTCCCATCGCTTCGTAGAACTTGGCGCGGAAGAACCGCTTCATCCTTGCCGTCACCTTGATCTCGCCACCCTCGTTGTGAATGCCTGCGTAGGCTAGGTCGCTATAGAAGGTGATGCTGTGGTCGTCGCTGCGGCTCCTGATGCTCTTGCGGAGGTCGCCCGATGCCACGAGGATGTGACCGTCGCCACGTATGGGGCTCTTGCGCCGCTGCCACTTCTCGGCAAAGAAGCCCTGCCGCTCAAAGTTCTGGTCGAACTCATCGCCCAGCTCGACGCGGATGTCACTCAGTATCCGCCTCACCACCTTTCTCAATTCTCCGTCTGCACTTGCCATAGCCATGTTATTCCTCAAACTTCAGGAAGAGCTCCTGTGCCTCGCTGATCTCGTTGCGAGGGTCGGCGGATGCCTTCAAGATGTAGTAGAACTGACGCTCGCTCAGAGCATACGTGGGGTAAATATACCGCCTCCATATCTCCCTGTTGGGTACTCCCAACTTGGCATATCGGTCGTATATCGCATTGATGTCAGCCACTCTCTTCTTGTAGCTCAGTCCGGTCCTCTTGCGGTATGTCCTCAAAGCACTTGCCCTTCCCTTAGTTTAACACACTTTTGATATGATATTAAAGAAAACATTAAAGTCGTGATTCCTCACTCTTCTACAAGCGGCAGAAGCTAGGCTCTATGCGAGTCCAGATGCCCGACTCCTGGCTTCGCTTGAAGAAGTAGAAGTTGACGGCGGTCTTCTGCACCACGTTCGACTCCTTGAAGAGTGTCATGATGTCGGCGTACTCCTCGTCGAACTTGTCCTCCAGCTCGTAGAGCTTCGAGATGCTCTTGTAGTCGAGGTCGCCGGCGTTGTTGCGCTCCAGGAGCGTCATCGCCAACTGGTACATCGGGTCTTCCTGTCCCTTCTCGCTCTGCTCCATGTAGCGCTTGAGGTACTTGATGAGTCGGTCGGCGGCTAGGTCGGCACGCTCATCGAAGCTCTTCACGTTGTTGCTGGCGATGGAGAGGCGGAAGTCGCCATCGGTGATGGTGAAGCTCTTCTGGTCGTCGAACTTGGTCTGGCCATATCGCTGCATGATCTTGGTGAAGGCATCCGACTCGCTGCCGAGCCAGTCCTTGAATTGCTTCACGCTCTTTACGATGATGCCCAGCTGGTTCTCCACGTTCACCATGAACTCGTGTCTGAGGTCCTCGTATGCCTTGCGGTTCTCCTGGCGGCTGCTCTTCGCCTCGGCGTTGAGCTGCTCACGGAGTGCCGCCTTCTGTGCCTCCGTCATCTGGGAGAGATCGACCGCCATGGTCACCTTCTTCTCCTCAGCAGGGGCGGCTGCCTCCTGGGCGGCTGCCTGCTGTTGTTGGGTTGTAACTGTCGTTGTTTCCATTTTGCTGTATGATTATGATTGGTATATGTTCTGAAGGGCAAGAGAGTTCTTCACTCTTCACTCTTCGTTCTTCACTCGAATTGCTCTTCGCGCTTCTCTCTTCGCTTCCCCCGAGCCCTCCCTTGCGCTTGATGGCCCGGAGCTTCAGCTCCAGTGCCTCCAGCTCGGGGATGTCGAGCAGGGCGAACACCTTGCCGCAGATGCGGGGGTGGCTGCAGAAGTCGTTGATGCGCTGCCAGTCCTTGGTGTCGATGCCAAGCTCCTGCATCAGGTGCAGGCAGATGGAGCGGTGGCGCTTGCGCTGGTCGCCATAGCCCAGCATGTTCTCCAGTGCCTTGCAGCAGTCTGTGTATTCTCGCACCCTCATCTCGCTGAGGTGGGTGGTGCGGCCTCCGGTGTATTGGCTCACGAGAGCCGCCTTAGTGTCCTCGTCAGAGCCGTGCTTCTGCAGCTTGTTAAACGAGGCGTAGAAGCGATGGTAGTTCTTAATCGGTCGTGCCATTTCCATCCGTTCTTTACTTGCAGTTGGTATATCATGTTCCGTTCTCTGTCTTACGATGAAACATCATGCGTCCTGCGTCATTCGATAGTCGCAGAAATGTCCTCGTGCCTCTCGTGCCGCACTGCCCAGGTCGATGGCGAGGTCATCCTCGTGCAGCAGCGGTATGCCATCGAAGCAGAAGAACAGCTCACCGCCGAACTCCCTTACCTGCACTCTCAGTTGGGCCTCGTGCTTCACCTCCTTCTCCCTGCGCAGCACCTTCTTGCGGTGCTGCTCGTCGCCAATGGCCTTGCACCATTGCTTGATTTCTTTCAGAATCTCACTCATAGTCGTATATTGGTTTAAATGTCATTTATGATTTATCATTTATAATTTATCATTTCCCTACACCCCGTCAAGGATGTATTCGTCGATGTTGCTCCCCAGGTACTCGCTCCGCAGTGCGTCGGCGTTGAGGTCGGCCAATCGGCTCTCCAGCTCGCCGTAGATCTGTGCCTGGTCCATGTAGGAGAAGTCGGAAGTCTTGCGCTTCACGTACTCCATGATCTCATTGATTACCTCTTCCATAAGCCTAAAGATTGTTTGATGTCTGTATCACTCCGTCCTGCCATACCTCGAACTCAGCCCCGGCTTCCTTGATGAATCGCCCCTGGCACACCGCCTTGTAGCCGTTCACCCTCACCTTTACGCTGGCTTGGTACTTTAGCTTTCCGGCTGTCTTGCCCATCGGCTCGCTCTTGTACTCCTGCGAGATGAAGATGAAGCACTTGTGGGGGAACTCCGCCATCAGCCCGAGTGCGTCCTGGAACGTCCAGCCGAACGTGGACTGCAACAGCTGGAGCGAGTCGAGGATGATGAACTTGGCGCTCTTGCGCTTGTGGAGCCGTTCCTTCAAGTCGTCCAGGTTTCCGTTGTCAACGACCCGGAACTTGCTCTGCACCTCCTCCATGTGGTAGCGTCTCAGTCGCTGGCAGAAACTCATCTTCGTGCCTTCCTCCACGCTCACGTAGAGCACGCTGCCATACTCGCAGAGCTTCTTGGCGAGCTGCATGCAAAACGAGCTCTTGCCCGACGCAGAGGGTCCCGATATGAACCACATGTCGTTGATCTCGGGGTTGCCGAACACCCTCTGCCATTCTCCGTCCCATGGGAGCGGCACGCTCTTGAAGCGCATCATCTCCCTCGGACCGTATGCTCTCTTTACCATAGCAACGAATTATTGGTTATACATTGTGCATTATTCATCGCCTTTCACTTTCTCTATCTCGGTATATACTCGGCGCAGGCTGCCCTGTGCCCTTCGGGCGATGCTGGCGATGTCGAGGCTGCTGCTCTCCTTGGGTGCGTTCGCCTTCGCCACCATCACCGCCTGGCGCATCAGGAAGTCCTGTCGGTCCTTGCCGTCGTCGGGGCTTATCTTGGCATACTTGCCGCCATATCGGGAAAGTATCTCGGTGTAGCCCACCTTCTTGCAGTCGATGGAGCGGTTGATCTTCTCCTTCAGTCCGTCGGCACCCATCATGTACCAGCCGCAGCAGTGCTCGGTGGCATTCCAGAGGGCTTTCAGCTCCAGGAACGCCTCATACTGCAGGTCGCCTGCCTCGTCGAGTATCACCAGGGGCGACTGCAACACGTTGACGATGTAGTAGGTGAGGTCGTTATACACATCGGCGTAGGTGCCACGCCCATCCAGTCCGAACTCGGTCGCCATCTGTCGGATGAAGCGGCGCTTGGTCTTCACCTGCGAGCAGTCGATGTAGATGGCCTCCTTGTGGGTCTTGATATACTGTCGGGCGGTGTAGGTCTTGCCGATGTTGGGCTCGTCGCAGAGTATCATCGAGAGAGCCGAGCCTTGCACCATCTCCATCTGCTGGGTGATGGAGACGAAGGTCTCCGTGCGAGCCGTCTGCCAGTCCATCTCGTGCTTCAGGCTCACGTCGAGTCGGCGGGCCAGTCGCACCCAGTTGGCATCGGATAGGGCCTTGTCGGTCTGTCCCTGCTTCACCATGCTATACACGCTGGTGGAGATGCCGAGCACCTTGGCGTGCTTCGAGTCGCTCTCGTAGAGCGCACGGTTGCGCTCGATGGCGGCTGTAATCTTTTTCTTCTGTTCTGTCGTTATCATATCTTCAAGTGTTTTAAGTTGTGTTCTAAGCGTGTTATAAGTGCATTCTAAGGCCGTTGGAAATGTGGTAGGAGCAGCCTTGCAAGAGAATTCTTCACTCTTCCCTTAGATGTCCGCTATGGCTTGCGCCCGCAGCGTGGCTTCGTCGGGGGAATCTTCCATCAGTGCGAGGATGTCGCTTATGTCGTCTTCCGCTCGCCCCATCCCTGGCGGCTCCTTGGGTGCTTCTTGCATCGCTGGGCCTTGTGGCGTAATCTCTGTTTCTGTCTCATCATCTATATCGTTTAAGTTTAATTTCTTTTGTATTCCGATGGTCGGCGTCTCTTCCACGCCCTTGCCCACGAACTTCATGAACTGCTTCACCTTCTTCTGCTGGCGGTAGAACTTGCGCTTGTCGTCGTCGGTCTGCTCTGCCATCACTCGGTTGTAGGTCTCCACTCGCTCCACCTGGTCGATGTATCTGTCACCTTGGAAGATGAACACGTTCTGCGGCTTGCCATCCTCATCGGGCAGGTAGTAGGCGGTCACCTTGTAGTTGTTGGGTGCGAGCTTCTCCAGCACTTCGTACGAGGAGAGCCACCAGTCCTCGTAGGCCACCCTCACCGTGGAGTTCCTCCTTACCGATGTCTCCACCTTCTCGCCGATGTACCGGGCAAGGGTGATCTCGTCGTAAGGCCGCAGGTTAGGGTTGATGCGCTCCATCAGCACGTCCCATCGGGTCATGCCCTTGAATCGCTTCTGGTCGGGATGCAGGGCGTGGTTCCACTCGTAGTTGTCTCGGCGGTCGTCTGCCACCAGTTCCTCGAAGCTGAAGTATTCCTTGTCCTCCCAGGTGTCGTTGCTGGCATCGCTCACCTTGCGTGCCTCGGCTCTCCACTGCCACTTGCCGTAGAATCGGCCTATGCCCGTGTGGTTGCGGTGTATCACGCTCTTCTTCTTGGCACCGTTCAGGGTCTCGGCTTGCTTCTCCTGGGAGTTCAGGGGGGCACAGTAGCGCACGTGGGCGAACACCGTGCCCTCTTGCAAGAGCGAGTACTTGTACTCCGTCATCAAGTGGTTCTCCACCTCGATGCCCGCAGGGATGCCCCAGCCGTGCTTGGCTATCAGTCGGAACATCTCACGGAAGCACTCCCTCACCAGCTGTGGGTCCTTGTTGCGGCTGTAGCTCGCCCCGAGCACGCACTGGCTCACGCTGTCGTAGGCGTAGTACGCTTTCACTCGGAGCTTGGTGTCGCGCAGCTTTCGGGTCAAATCCACGTCGTCCATGGTGATCTGACTCAATGAGTACTCACCGGCATGGCGGTGCATGTGCGGCATCGACTCGTGCATGAACGATGACCAGCTGAGCTGGCTCTTGTCCCATATCGCACGGTTGGAGGGCTTGTTGAGGATGTTGCGGATGGTGGTGTCGCTGAGCGTGATCGGCTCGCCGTTCTTGTCGGTGAAGTCGTTGGGGGAGAAAAGCTCGCCTGTCTTCACGTCGTAGGCATCCAGCTCTCCGCAGAGGAACGCCTCGTAGAGGTCCCGTACCTGTGCGCCGTAAGGCTTGTTGGGCAGGCACCACAGCCCGAGCACCAGCTTCTCCAGCTTCAGATCGACCTTGCGCTTGTTCTGGTTGCCAAACTTTCCGCTGATCAGGGCGGCGTAGCCGTTCTTCTTATATTGGTTCACCTTTTGGCGAAAGCGTAGAGTTGAGGATGGCAAGGTATGACCAAACTTCACTCGCAGGGTTTCGATGACAGTTGCCATCTTGTTCCAGTCGTAATCCTCACCCATCAACTTGCGATAAGAGTATGCACGATTATATAGCTTGATGCAACAGTTGAGCACCGATGCATTGGTGATATACTCACGTGCCTGCTTGTGTGATAATTCAACACCAGTCTTTTTGCTATCAAAGAAGAAAACAACGGCATTCTGATCCACTTCGTAGTTGGAGACTATCCAACCCTGCAGCCTTATCAACGAGCCTTCTGGATAAAAAATGCTCACCTGCTCCTTGTATTTGTCAGGTAGGCTATCCACGGCAACCAATGCAGGATTGCCACTTCCTCCACCACGCCTCATAATGTCAAGCTTTCCTCGAAAAGCCATCAACTTGTAATTGGATTGCGTCATAATGCCAGCATTTACCAACTCCGAAGCCGATATACAAAGTGTATTGCCGTAATATTCCATGATTGATAACTCTATTTTACCTTTTTACTCACTCCTCACTGGTAATTTCATCCCAGTGCTTGCCCTGGTGGATGCCCAGCACCCATGTCCCAAAGGCGATGATCAATACCAACGTGATGTCCATATAGCTTGATATTTTATGAAGGATAAGAGAATTCCTATCTCTTCGCCCTTCGTTCTTCACTCTTGATGTACTTGTCTCTCCAGGCTTGGATGATGCCTCGCTTCCAACGCTCCACGAATGCAGGCTCGGCGAACTTGCCCACGTCCGAGGACTTCATCTTGCTCGCCACCTCCTGCAGCAGTTCCAACTGCCAGATGAACACGTTGTCGAAGCTCACAATCTTCTCGCCACCAAAATAGATGGCGGTGTCGCCCGTGTTCTTGTCGATCTCTATGACCGCACCGTTGGGGAAGTACTGTCTCATCATCCCCTCAGCGTCATGTATGGTCTCCACCTCTGGCAGTTCCACCATCACGACGCCTCCGTTCTGGAGGATGTATCTGCGGATGCGCTTCGCCTTGTCGGTGTTGCCCCTCTTGGAGTCGAAACAGATGGCGTTGAACACCGTCTGCTCTGTCACATGGAAGACCTTCATCGCCTTCTGGCGCATCTCCTTGGTCGTGTCTATTCTCTTTTTCATATCTCGTTATTCTTTATTTCCGTTATTTTCCGTATCTTTGCAGCCGAAACGTATTTTCGAACCCTTAAAACATCCACTTATGACAGAAAATGAACTCTATCTAACGGCGCGGCTAAAAGCGCTTGAACGTTTACTCGATGTCCTTCTTTATCACAAATTCGGCGATGAGAAGCCCGACTATCCATCCCTCTGGTACACTCGTTACCTACGTTACGACTACGAGAGAGGCTACCTCTATCAACTTTCGGAAACAACCGACCCTCGGAGTCCCGAAGGAGAACGGATTGAACACCGTAGGTTTCAGCTTCAAATTCTGATGAATATCGCTTACCTTCGAGGAAATCTAGCAGATTACGGCATAGTGCGTAAGGTGTGCCGTCGAGACGAGGCTGCTGCCCACAAGATCTTCGAGAGCTACGATGGTTACGATGAATCGCTGTTGCAAGCGATAGATGATTTCTACGGTTCTGTTTCATAATCGTTTCCTTTCTCTTTTTATGAAGGGCGAGCGACATTCCTCACTCTTCGTTCTTTACTTTAACTTGGTGGAGGCGGGAGGAATCGAACCTCTCTTCTGGCCAATATTACCTGGCAGTTATCACCTTGCGCCCTGCCCCCGGCTGCCTCCAGTTTGCCGGGAACGTTGCCCGGCACGTGCCCGTCTTTCCGGGCTGTCATCCTATGGCCTTTTGTGCTGAACGCAATAAGCATCCGTTGTTAAATGTTGTATCTTGTCATCATGCCGCTATCTCCAAGAAGTTCTGCCCGAACTGGGTGGCGATCACGATGTTCTTTCCGAATCTCGGGCTGGCTCCGATGTTGATGAACCATTGCCTCACCTGGCAAACTCTCACCTTCAGCATCTCTGCCACTTCCAGCGAGGTCATATCGAGCTTCAGGTAGCCGGTGTTCTTCTGAGCCTTGCGCCCCTTGAAGATGAGCAATGCCATGATGGCGGCTTTCTTGCCCTTGAGTATCGTGCCGTAGAAGAGGTCGTTCTGGAGTGTCTTGCAGCAGCCGTCCTTGGTGTTGTTCACTTCGTCTGCCAAGTCTTCGAGGTACCATCCCTCTTGCTCTGTGAGGTTGAACTCCTTCTTGATGGCTCTCACCTCGCTAACCTTGATTGCTTTCATACGTTATTCTTTTTTAAGTCGATAAATTTGCCTATCTCGCACCTTTTTAGTATCTTTGGCGCGGTGTTTGGTACTAAACACGGTGCAAAGATAAGCAAAATATTTCGACTATGCAAGAAAATAAGCAAGAAAAATCACCGATAAAGCAAAAAATCTTGCTTTATCTCGATAAAAAGGGTATAAGTGCCTATGATTTTTACAAGAAATCTGGTGTAACAAGAGGTGTGTTAGGGCAGAATAATGGCATAAGCGAAGATAATCTATCGAGATTTCTTGCTTACGCCTCCGATATTAATATTCTATGGCTGATGACTGGTAAGGGAGATATGATATGCAGTCCCCCTCTACCACAAGATATTAATAGCTACAAAGATAAGCAAAATATTTCGACTGACCAAATAAAAGTAGAAGAAAGTGAAGATGAAGTCAAAGATATGGCAATTCAATCTATCTCTAAGAATCCCGATAGCCATCAGACACCATCACAACCCACCGCATCATCCTCCATGCCTACCACCTCGGCAGGCATCCATAAGCTACCTCAGGGCAGCCAAAAGGGCATACCCCTCATACCTCTCAGCGCAATGGCAGGAGCCTTCACCTCTGATATATCCGTCATGGAGTACGAATGCGAGCGATATGTGGTGCCTTCCTTCGAGGGTGCCGACTTCCTCATACCCGTGAAGGGAGACTCCATGCAGCCCACATACCTATCAGGCGACCTCGTGGCTTGCCAAAAGATCTCGCTCACCGACATCTTCTTCCAGTGGAACAAGACCTATGTGCTCGACACCGACCAAGGTGCCCTCATCAAGCGAGTGTGCCAAGGATCTGACACTGACCACATCCTCCTCGTATCCGACAATGAGTGCTATCCACCCTTCGAGCTTTCATTGTCCCACCTCCATGCCATAGCCCTGGTGCGTGGCATCATCCGCCTCGAATAATAAAAGGTTAGGTCGTGCCATCGAATACCCCTCCCATATATTGCCCCCATAATTACCACACATCTCTCTCATATCCCTCGAAGGACATTAGAACGTCATCCCAACATCGTCCTAATGCCCTTCGCTCGTTTTCCCATCCCATCAAAGTACATGGATTCATCACCCCTCGTTCCTCATTCTTCCCTTCACTTGCTCGTCGTTCGTTCTCGTCCCCTCCAATTCTTCACTCTTCGTTCCTCATTCTTCCCTTAAAAGTTCCCCCCTCCCCATACATCCGCCAAATAGCAGCCATCAAATCCCCCATATACTATATATAATAAGGTGTAAGCGCACAAAACCTTTGCGCCGCAAGGGTAAGTTTTCGGCAGAAAAAGCAACAAAAAGGGTATTTTTCCCCTTTCAGGCTCTTGTATGCCGCAGACCCCACATTTGTAACCCCTAGTTACAAGAAATGTAACCCCAAAATGTAACCCCAAGTGTAACCCCTAACCGAAAAACAGACAATATATTATCTATTTCATCACTCTTCCGAAAGCCCCTCGAAAGGTCTTAAAACGACCCTCAAAAACCATTCTAAGACCATCTGAACATCGTCCGAAAGCAATCCCAAAAGCCAACATGAGCCACCCCAAAATATCACCACGAGGCATCTCTGAAAGTCATCATAAACCACCATTATAAGTCTCCCTAAAAACGCCTCCAGCATCCGCCCACAAAACCACCATTTCGTTTACCTAAAATCACGCCATCAGCCGTACCAGAAGGCACGAAAAAAGGGAGCCACAAAGCTCCCTTGTCACTGCCAACTCTCGCAAGCCCTTAAAACCGCCAACGAAAGCCCCAAAAATCGCCTTCGAATACCTTCTAAGCCTCGCCCGAATCAGCGTCTCCACGCCCACCCGAAATGAGCGTAGCTTGCTTAATTACAGCACGTTTCGTCATCACCGTACCGTTTCCACCAAGCCCAGCGTGCAGCAGATACCCCTTGCTTGCACCCACCTCCTCAGCAGTCAGCACGCTATACACGGCAGAGATAGAGGAAAAATAGAAGTCCTTCAGCCCCTGGTGCTTGCCCACCATGAGGTGTACATGTATCACTTTAGCCATAATCTATCCTTATTAACGTTATTACCAATTTGCTTGCAAATATACCAAATAATCTCTATATGGAATATTTTTGCATCTTAAATATTCCTAAACGCCCAAAATTCGCCATCATCACGCCCTCAAATCGCAGCCCACAAAAGGGCACAATAAAAGCGGCTCGTAAGCCGCTCCACACCTCGTTCCCTCATAATTACCCATCATCCAACAAAGAAGCTCACAGAAGCCCTCATTTGCCCCTCAAATCGACTCCGTCCCATCACCGAGAAATACCATCAAGAATCATCCCAATATACTATCAAGAATCGCCCCAATATCTTATTGTGGATCCCCCTGCATCTCACCATGAACCTCGCAATATCACACCATGAACCTCCCGTATATATCATCATCAATCGAGTACCATTTCACAATGAAGCATTAGCCACACCATCCTGTTGCTTTAATCATTTCCACCCATGTAAACCAGATGTAAAGCAAATGTAAACTTTCGCCTCTTCATCATCCTCTAAAATTAAAGCAAAATTAAAGCTATGTAAACGTTTCGTTTTGCACCCTATATTTTCCTCTATCTCTCTAACTCTCTATCATTCATCGACTTCTCCCATTTTTTCGTCTTCTTTATTTTATACGCTTCGTTTTGTGCCCTATACCTATAGACGTACATCCATATCGTACATCAGAAAGGTGTGAAACAATTCTGATAGGTGACTTATACCATGTTTTCAAAAGATTGATATATCTGACCTCTGTTTCACCTTCACAGATGACCAACGCTATTTTTCGCATCCGTCTATCGGGTGCCTTTTCTCTTTTGCTTGCCATAGTTTATCCCTCCAACAATTGTTTGATACTGTCAACAAAAGAGTCAACGTATGGTACTGCATCGAAACGACCTTGGATATATCCCTTCTCTGCATCCATATTTTCACGGAAGTCCTTGAAGTCATACAATGAATACACTTCCGTAGCTCCATATTCCGACTTGTTGACAAAGACAATTTGGTCTCTTCTCAACCTCTTAACATCAATCAGATTGGTGTTGTGGGAGGAGAAAAGAAGCTGACTTCCGTCTGAAGCATGAATCAGGTCGAGGATGAAGTCTGCCAACCGAGTATGCAATCCCAAGTCAAATTCATCCATCATAATACTCTTTCTATTCTTGACAACATCAAGAAGGCGTATCAATATCTGAAAAAGTTTTCTGGTACCACTTGATTCTTCTAAATCCAAATCGAACATCACATCTTTGTTGTTTCGATGAAATGTCTTAAACTTCAACACGTCAACCAACTTGAATGAAACGTCTCCCTGCCCAGGAACCATCACTGGTGCCGGAATCTGTTCCTTTCGCACTTCTATGTCGGTAATATCCGTGTCATAAACCTCAAGAGCTTTGAGAATTACATCTTTGTAAGTATTGAAACCATCCAGAATCATCATATCGTTTACGTTTACCTATCCCAAAAGGAATTGATTCATAAAATAACGATAGAGTTTCTGTGCGATTTCTCTGTTCATAGAACTAGCCCTGCTCAAGAAGAGGTTCTTATTACTGGTGTTCAATACCACATCTGCAGGCTTACTGATACCTCCTGTGCCAAAGCTGTACTTTCCATCTGCATTGCGAACAAATATCTTTGCACGCCTACCGAATGGATAATAGTAGAGACTTTCGGAAATTATCTTTGTCTTTGTTAACTCAAATGAATATTCATACTCAACATTGTCGCAAACAAAATCTATCAGAAAACAACTTGGCTTTTCTTGCCAGCCATCAAATTTGAATGGCTCAAAATTGAATACGACACCTTCATTATTAAGATGTGAATCCAAGATCATTCTACAGCAGAAGTTGATTGCTTTTAGAATATTCGACTTGCCTGAAGCGTTTGGACCAAACAAGCCAAGAGATTTCAAGACAGGAACACCATTCCAGTCTATAACATTATGTCTCAATTCACGAGCAAGCTTAGTATTTATATTAGCTGCCCGAAAATCAATTCTTATTCTATCTCTAATGGAGAAGAAATTCTCAAATTCAATTTTCAGTATCCTCAGAACAAGTATTTTGTAGTTTCTCTGCAAAATTAGTCATTTATTTTGATTTTGCATCTAATTAAAGTATTAAAACTGCATTCTACTATAGCTATTTAACTATTTTATGGAAATAATGCAGCACCAACCAACCATTTACGCATTAGACAATGCATAGGAGCCAAGCGATTGTCAGACAAATGTCAGCATGGAAAAGCCACCTCTGTCATTACATATTCTTACCTTTGCATCAAAAACAAGAACTATGATGCAAATGAAAAGAAACCTCACATTATCATTACTCATCCTATCATCACTGTGCGCTATGGCTCAGAATGAGGACAAGACCATCACTCTCGGCGAGGTAGTGGTGAAAGCTGCAAAGGTTGTCAACAAGATGGATGGAATGGAACTCTATCCCACCGAGGTGCAAAAGAAGTCATCGACCAATGGTTATGAAATACTGCAAAAGCTGTCACTGCCCAACATCAAAATCGACGCTGCATCGCATCAAGTGTCAGCCGCCGACAACAAGGGCGAAGTGCAAGTCAGAATCAACGGCATCGTCGTTGGACGCCAAGAGATGCTATCGTTAGACCCGAAGAGCATCGCTCGAATCGATTTCATCAACAATCCCGGCGTGCGCTATGGCGACAACATCGCATACGTCATCGACATCATCACCCGAAGAGCCGACAAAGGCTATACCATCGGAACCGACATCACCTCCACCCTCACATCACTTCAAGGTGACGGAACGGTATTTGGCAAGTGGAACAAAGGCAAGAACGAGCTGTCGCTGTCGTATGATTTCAACGGCTACAAGCTGAAAGGAATGCGGAACGAAGAGCGTGCCGACTATACGCTTAACGACGGAAACATATACACCATCAGCCGAAACGATATTGCCACACAACGAAAGCAACTAGGGCACGACATCAAACTGACCTACAACTGGATGGATTCCACGGCTTGCGTGTTTCAGGCATCATTGAGCGGTTCGTTCTATCGCACACCCGACAACTACAACATCAAGGACATCTCCGATGGTGACAACCACTACACTGCCACAAGCCGTGAGAGCGGCAATAACAGTTCGCCAGTAGCCGACCTTTACTTCTTCCGTCAACTCACCCCACGGCAGTCGATTACTGCCAATGCCGTAGGCACATACATCTCTACGAAATCCAGTAACTATTACGACGAAGGTACACCTTATCTATATGATGTCAATGGCAAATCAGCATCAATTCTTTCTGAAATCATTTACGAGAATCGCCTCAAGCCTTTCACTCTCTCCACAGGACTAAACTACCGCTTCAAACACATCAAGAACGACTACACGGGCGATGCCGCTGCATTGACAGAAATCAACAACAGCACTACATACGCTTTCGGCGAAATCAAGGGCATGATACGGGCATGGCAATATTCCTTTGGAGCAGGAGCCAGTTACATCCATTATCGCCAGGACACCCACAGCTACAACTATTGGACTTTCCGTCCTAAAGTCAACTTGGCATACGATCTCATGCAAGGTATGCAACTCAGCTACTCGTTCCAGATGAGCGACCGAGTATCACGAATAGCGATGATAAACGATGCCACCATACGCAACAACAGTATGGAATGGACCGTTGGCAACCCAAACCTGAAGCCTAACCGTGACCTGGAACATACGATGCAACTCGCATACAACAACGCTCGCCTTCAGACAAACCTCAATGTCTATTACAAGCATTGTATCAAACCGAACATGGCATTGTATGAACGCACCAACGACAACCGTTTCATCTACACCCAAATCAACCAGAAGGCTATCGACGTATTGCAATCTTACGGCTATGCCAGCTATTGGATTGTGCCTGAAAAACTACAAGTTACAGCATACGGCGGACTGTATCGCTGCTTCAATTTCGGCAACGACTACACCCACTGTTACACATCGTGGTTCTATGCCAGCAACATAGTCGCATACCTCGGCAAATTCACCCTTGTGGCAGTGGCAGACAACGGCAATCGCTTTCTAGAAGGCGAGAACAAGGGATATAATGGGGGCATCACAGCCTTACAAGCATCCTATAAACTGCACAACTGGCAATTCAAGTTGACCTGGATGAGTCCGTTCACACCAAGATACAAGCAATACGAATCGGAGATTCTCAACCGAAACCTCCACAAGCATGCCGTCGGTTTCGACAAAGATAGCGGCAATCGGCTCACGCTCAACATTGCTTGGCGCATCAGCCAAGGCAAGAAACGGCAGTCGGCAGAGAAGACCATCAACCTCAACGATTCAGACAACGGCATCATGAAATGAGGAAATACCTATAATAAAGAGGAAAGAGCGTAGTCCCTATCGGCATCATACCGAAAACAAAAAACAGAGGTCATGCCGAGCATACCAACAAAAACGAGTTCGGCGTGATGCCGAACTCGCAAACTTATACATAACATACTTATATATATTCATGGCTTACTCAATATTTTATTGAGAGCGCATAGCCTATCAAGCGTTAGGTAAAACCCCGTATCAGAGACCGCTGTCTCGATAGTTCATACTTAAAAAGCTATTGCGCCATAGCCATGAGGAGAATTTATTCTGCCACAGGGAAGATGCAGGACATATAACCCTTAAGTTGTGTATTTTGGGGATTTATGTAGCTTCCGTTGAATCCAAAATAATATGGAAAGCCATTGCCTCTATCTGATAAGCCATCACACAACCAATAGTTTCCGATTCTTTCTACCTGACCTTTTTTTGTTTGATACCCTGCCGCAGGGATGAAAAATGTTGCATCTGGATTTTTAAGTTTGTTGTTAAAATTCCAACCGTAATCGTAACTACCTGTTACGTTAAACTCTTTTTTGACGTTTGTTTTTTCTCCTGTGGTCGTAAAACCAGTAAAAGCGTTGCGTTCTGGAACTTTAAATCCTGCTGGACATGGGTCATAAATTGTCTTGACAGATTTGTTTTCATCTGTTGTACCGTCAAAATCCATAGACCATAAGTTGATATTTTCAAAACCAATATCCTGGTACATATAGACTTCATATGGCTTATCTGGATTCTGTATACCATTTGCTATTGATACCTCTTTATCTGTTATGGTTGGGAATTCCGATCTGGAGTACTTAAAAGCATCCTTACGACTATGCTGATAATAGGTAGCATAGGCTTCCGTTTTGTCGATGCCTAATTGTCTTATCTTGAATGTGGCTGACTGCTTCGCTGAAGAAGGTCCATAAGTTTGTTCTACCCTTACCATAACTTCTCGTTCTTTGGATTTCAGCCGCATCGTTTCTTTATAACCAAGTGGTTCCTGAATAAAATCGAATTTCTGTCCTGTTTTGCATGTCACCTCTGTGGTTTTGAGCACATCAGGTTGTGCTATCCACAGATGCCATGACCACATAACTTTTCCATCCTTATCCTTGATTGCGATAACGGTATTCGACTTCTCTATTTTATCTGCAGGCACATCAAAGTTAACATACGAATTTTCTCTGCTACCTGTCACTGTCAAGTTGGTGATAGGTGTACTTTTTGCATCCGTCCATACCATATTGGCAGATTGGGCAGGAGCTGTTGAATTCTGCACATTGATATAAGGAGACTCTATTACCTTGCCCTCATGATCTACGAAATGGCTAAGTATGTATTTTCCGTTTACTGAAGTCTTGTAAGAATGTTCATTAGTCATACCATTCTTTATAGCATTTCCATAAACCAAAGGTATGCAATAGCTACCAGGAGCTGAAATCACATAGCAGTTAGCTGTATGACGATTCATTTTGCCTCCTTGAGTAGAGAGGTCATAAGGAGAGCCTACAGAACCTAATGGCGTGGCAGACTTAAGTTTTTCATTGAGTTCAGGAACCAAGTCTTTTTGATTTGCCGTGATTTCAACCCATCCTTGTTGTGAAGATGTACCTCCATCTCCTTGCAAAAGAGACATGCCTATAAACCATTCAGGCTTTTCTTCAAAGGTATAATTACCATCGCCATTGGCATCATAACCTGTAATTTTCCAGGGTACTGCCTGTTGAGTACCATCTGGAGCCTTTCGATAAGACGTTACATCATAAGTTTTACCTGATGAATAACTTGGAATCTGTGCGTTGCCATTTGCAGTAAGAACATATTCCCAATTAGAGTTCTTTTCTGATAGCGAATAGGTAACGGTTGTTCCTTGTTGCCACTTACCTTTGAGCATAGCATTAAGGGTAGAACCATCACTGAAGCAAATATTTACAGCTACACCTTCAAGATCCTGTGGGATCATGTAAAATGTGTAGTTATCCCCATCGGCACCCGTAAGAATAGCATTCTTCTCCTTTGAAGTGCTCACATTCAATCCATCAAGGGTACAAAAACCAATTTCAGGATCAACTTTCCACTTACCACCATTACCGCTATTATCAACAGGAAGAGTATAGCGACCTTTGGTTTTAGCACCAACAATATCTACCTTAGTAATTGTTTTGTTCCACGATAGGTTTTGCCCCACCTTAAAGCGAACGGCTGTGAGAGCATGACGGAATTTGAGAGGAACAACTGGAGCCTTCTCATAAGGAGCCTCAAACTGCACTACGCCCGAGTTGGCAACCAGAAGGTCTTTTTGATTCTTTACATCACTCTCTACCTCAAAATCAACATAGGGAGTACCCGTATAATTTTTTGGTGAGAGCTTGAGCTTGGCATAGTCGCTTTTTATTTGTGGAGAGATGCCAAAGAATTTACCATAAGGAAATTCTCGCTTCCACACAATCATATTCGTAAGCACACCATCTTTATTGGTTTCTTCGTTGTAAAACCAAGGCTCATTACTGATAGAAGATGCCGTTTCACCGCAATAGCCTAAAGTGCTAAAATTCTCCGTAATAGCTGTAGAGATGTTTGCACGAGTTTGCAAATCAGACTGTTGTACAGGGTTCACACCTGCCACGGTTGTTTCTAAAAGACAAACCTCATCAGTTCCATCCACAGACAGCTCTTGGGTGGTAAGGTCTTCAATGGCAATTCCTTGCATGGCAAGGCCCTGCATGAAAGCAGCACGACTGATGGTTGCCCCTTCGGCAGCACGTGTCATGGTTTGTTGAGCTTCGTTCTGCATATCTCCAACACCGAATTTCACTGCTACAGAGTTTTTGTTGCCTCCTATGCCTCCATTAGCAAAATCATCATCAGTACAAGAAGCCATAAATCCAGCAATTGCCAGAATTAATAGCACAAAAAGATTTATTCTTTTCATTTTTCTTTTAAATTTTAAATTATAGACTATAATATAAATGATCTTCCCATATCTGTGCAACATACACCTTATATTATATAAATAAGGTGTATGTTGCACATGAACAGGGATATGTAACAAGAGATTTAATTGTTACTAAATTCAAGTATACTATTTTTTCAAACAATCAGTCATCCCAAGTAGCCCAGGGATCGAAAGGCTTTGCGCCTTCCAATTCTCCACCTTCGACTTCGCCAGGGGGAACAACTTCTGGCTTCGGAGTTACAACTGGTGAACCTGCTAACAATTGATGTTCCAACCCTACATATGTCACCTCTATTAACGGACGAACATATGAACGTTTCTTAATTACTTGTTCTTTCATTTTCTCCTAATTACAATGTTTTACTTATTTACTATTACTCACTAATTTGTTTCTTGCACACTAACCATATCACATAGCGTATGCTGATATTGAATGTTACTTATACAATTGTATATTCTTATTAATAAGCTTTGTAATTATTACAACATCTATTTCGGCTGCAAAAATAAACAATAATATTTATACAAGTGTTTTTTTTGTTATTAATTGTTAACTTGCATAAATTCACGTATATTCATCCAAAAAAGGCATAAATGAGACTAAAACTTGATGATTTGCGCAGAGCGGTTACTACGGAAGAATCGAACGATATGGTACAAAATTACCATGAAAACTAAAAAACAAAGGCAAAGATACGAAGTTTAACCAAAAATATAAGAGGGTGTGTCATAAGTCTATGACATGCCCTCTTTTATATGGATATTTAACATCTTAGGAGCCAGAAGCAACTACTCCGCCCCATAACATGAGTAATTACTAGCAGCATAAAATGAGAGACTAGTCGCACGTTCAACTAGCCTCTCTTCATTTTCGCATACATTTGGTATCGCAAATATGTCGAAAACAATTTAATATTCTTAAGGGAAGCCAGGCATTTTTCAGCCCGGCTTCATTCCAGTCTTCACATGTATTCCTGAAGCCTTTATTTTTAGGGTGGTAAAGCTCCGATCCACCATTTGCAAAGTGAAATTTATCAACCCATTAGGATTTGTTATATCATCCGGTAAGGATTCGTTTTTTAAACTGATGCAAAGATAACTCCATATCCCTATACTTCCAAATTATCTTCCCCAATCACCCCATTTTGTAACATTCATTATATTTCTCGTGTACAAAATGCACATTTCTACGAAAAATGCACATTGATTTAGCATTTCAAAGAGCATGAGAAATGAAGCAGATATATCATAAAACGCCCATGATAAAGGGAAAAGAGCATAGTCGTAATCGACATCATACCGAAAAAACAAAAATGTGTATTTTTCATTCTACTTTGAAAAATGCACATTTATCGATATAAAACTCAAAGACCTCTCTGGTGCGCTGGTCTTCGGGAAACATGGCCTATCCCTAACAAATCCTCCTCGTCCAGGATTCTCTTCATGTCTCGTTTTGCCTCCAAGCGATTATAGCTTTCGCCTTGGCACATCCAACAGCTACAAGGAGTACCTGTTGTGCGATAGACTTGCGCCCAGTGTGCCTTAGCCAAGTCAAACCAAAACTACGAAAAAAGGTGTACAACTCAAAACTCTTCGTTTCCCGTTGTACACCTTTTATTATTTATTTCTCACAGAACCATAGCTCTGCAAGTTTTTTCTCTTGCTTTAAGCAGAGAGGAGATTACTTAACCTCCTCGAAGTCAGCGTCCTGAACATCCTGAGCGCCACCATTGCCGCCCTGTGCCTGCTGACCGCCCTGAGCACCCTGTGCACCAGGACCAGCCTGCTGACCACCCTGATACATCTGCTGAGAAGCAGCCTGCATTACGGTGTTCAAGTTGTTGATAGCAGTATCGATGGCAGCAACATCACCTGCCTTGTGAGCATCCTTCAACTGCTGCAATGCCTGCTCGATGCCTGGCTTCTTGTCTGCAGGAATCTTATCACCGTTATCCTTCAGGAAGTTCTCGGTGGTGAAGATCATGCTGTCTGCCTGGTTCATCTTGTCGATCTTCTCGCGCTCAGCCTTATCAGCAGCAGCGTTCTGCTCAGCCTCAGCCTTCATGCGGTTGATCTCGTCCTCGCTCAAGCCAGATGAAGCCTCGATGCGGATGCTCTGCTCCTTACCTGTAGCCTTATCCTTAGCTGATACGTTCAAGATACCGTTGGCATCGATATCGAAGGTAACCTCAATCTGAGGAACACCACGACGAGCTGGAGCGATACCTGTCAGGTTGAACTGACCGATACTCTTGTTCTGAGCTGCCATTGGGCGCTCACCCTGCAATACGTGGATGGTAACCTCTGTCTGGTTATCAGCTGCTGTAGAGAATACCTCGCTCTTCTTGCAAGGGATGGTAGAGTTAGCATCGATGAGCTTGGTCATTACACCACCCATGGTCTCGATACCGAGAGTCAATGGAGTAACGTCGAGCAATACGATGTC
>OWJF01000204.1_pt1 | contig 30199 bp, 24 predicted proteins | sample 1732941 | NCBI WGS metagenome assembly OWJF01 (sample SAMN05065770, study PRJEB22554) | human gut metagenome | biome: ENVO:2100002; feature: ENVO:00000062; material: ENVO:00002003 | host: Homo sapiens | place: USA
GCCATGCCATTGGCAAGAATAGTCTCACGCTTCTTTACGGTCTCAGGTTGGAAAGTTCCGTCTCGGTCACGAGGAGTCTCTATAGTGACCTCACCATATTTTGTTTGAACCTTCTTACTCATCTTACCATTACGACGGTTGCCGGAAGAGCGTTCCTCTTCACTTAAATGAGCGTCCATCTCACCTTCGAGAGCTGAGTTGAGAATACGCTCTAACAATGGAGCTAATGCTCCGTCCTTGCCAAATAAGGCTTCACCACTACGCAACTGCTGAGCTGCTTTCTTGTAATCAATTTCTAAGTTGTCCATAATATAAAAACTGTGTTAAACTACTTTTATTGTAGCTTGACACAGTTTAGTTTACACTCTCTGTTACTTCATTGGGTAAGTCTTGCTTCGCTAATTGCACTAGATTAACCTCTATAACCATCCCTTCATCTGTTACTTCATTGGGTGATGATTGCTTCTATGGTTGCAGTGGCTTGACTTCTATCACCATCCCTTCATCTGTAACTTCATTGAGTTATAATTGCTTCATTCAGTGCAGTGGCTTAACCTCTATCACCATCCCTTCATCTGTTACTTCATTGGGTGAGAATTGCTTCGATGGTTGCAGTGGTCTTGAAACTGTTTATTTTAAAGGTAAAAAATGTAATTCAAGTTATAAAGGCTTAGACATACCAACGACAAGTATAATCAAGGTTCCAACAGAATACCTTCAGGAATATAAAGATGCCTTTGGAACAAATTATAAATATATCTATGCCTGGAATCCAGACGAAACAGGAGAAGATAACAAGCCAGTTACTCAATGCTCTACACCATCTATTTCTTGCGAATCAGGCAAATTGATGTTCGCTTGCGAAACAACAGGAGCAAAGTATCATTATACAATAACTGATACAGATATTAAGTCTGATGCGCTGAGCGAAAATGGAGAAGTATCTCTTTCTGCAGCCTATAATATTTCTGTTTATGCTACAGCAGATGGATATAAAGCATCTGATAAGGCGGAGGCAACGCTTTATTGGATTAATGCAAACTTGGATAATGGTACCAACATCAATATGGTTAAAACACGTGGCGTTGTGGCTTCTGCCCATGATGGTATCATCACCCTCTTTGGACTTGATAATGACGAAGTGGTGAAGTTCTATGCTACTGATGGCAAGTATCTCGGCTCTTCGGTTGCAGCGAATGGTGCAGCCTCTTATGCCGTAAACGAATCGCTGGTGATTGCCAAAGTAGGTAAGGATTCTATAAAGATTGCGGTGAAATAATAATAAAACAATTATATTTCATCACCAGTGTCCCGTTTAAACGAGACACTAGTGAAAAGTTGTATATATTTATTTTTTATATTTACTGAGCCCACTTTAAAAAGTCGGAATCACATTTTTTGTCTTTGTAACTTATTGATAATCAATAGCTGATTCTTTATAAAATTGACTTTTTCAAGTGGGCTCAAATATCTATAAGCCAAGAGTCATATCATTGCAAAAAAATGAGTAATCAATAACGGCTGCTCATTTTTTATATATTTGTGCCAACAGCTATATCGTTGCCTTATTTCTTAGCGAGACGTTTTGCTTCTTTTGCAAAGTCGTCAGAAACCGATATTGTAATATTACAACTCATCGAGCAAACTTTCAGCAGATTGAAGTTTACGCTTTCCGGCAATGGCTTCTTTTACCTCCGTCAAAGCGTTTCTGAGTTCTTTCATCAAGTCGCGCGGTGCGTCAATGGTATTACTTCCGTCATCTGGGAAGATGCGGAAACTGCCAGCACGCGATTTTAGGACTACGTGCTCTCCTGCTTTTGCCAAATTCAGATACTTTGTCTGATTAGTGCGAAAGTCTCTTGTGCTAACTACAACCATCATTCAATATATTTGTTTATGATGTAAAGATTATGCAAACGAGCGCAATGAAAACTTGTTTTCAGATTGCCGAGTGCAGCATTATCTTTTGCAAAGATAATGCAAATCGAATGCAGAATATCAAGCTTGCTTGAATATTATGCTGAGATGCAGCTTATCTTCTGCAAAGATACACTTTTTTATTGAAACAACAATTAATTGGTAGCCAATTAACATTATTTGGTAACCAAATTGACAGGAAGTCCTGTTAGATGTTCTGAAAACATATCACGAAATCACTCGTTAAATTATTAATACAAAGCTCTTATATTCAACGTTTTAAGTTCTGTGTAAATCTGTGACATTAGTGTAACTTTTCTGAGTGTATAGGATTTGACTTATGACTCACCGGTTCAAAGTCATTTGTTTTATCACCTTATATTTTGCCGACAGCTTTGTCAGCAAAGTATAATTATTTTAAACTTTGCTGACACCTTTGGCATTTGCCTGCGACAGAACTGGCAACAAAAGGACTGCATCGTGAACTGGCACGTATCTTGCACTATCCATCCGTGAAAGCGGAAAGCTACAAGACGATGACAATCAATGAGTTGGCTGAGTCTTGAGGCTCGAGGCAATCAAACAAAAGTGAATAATAAACAAAAGTATAACAAATAGAAATCCCGACGGAGTCGCAAGACACCGAGAGGACGAGTAAAAGAAAATTGGAGGTTTTAATTATGTTATTAGCTCGTAGAAATAATGATTCTAATTGGTTGAGTAATTGGTTTGATGACACTTTCTTTGATACCGACTTGATGCCACGCATGAATGTCGCTACAGCTCCTGCCACCAATATCAAGATGAACGATAAAGTCTACACCATGGAGGTTGCTGCTCCTGGCTTGAAGAAAGAATGGGTTCGCGTCAATCTCGACAATGACGGCAATCTCTGCATCGCCATTGAGAACAAGATGGAACATAAGGATGAAGACAAGCACGAGCACTATCTGCGTCGTGAGTTCTCTTACAGCAACTATCAGCAGTGTTACACCTTGCCTGAGGATGCCGATCGTGAGCATATTTCAGCAAAGGTAACTGACGGTGTTCTTGAGGTTGAGATTCCAAAGCTTACTCCTAAAGAAGAGGCTAAGACAACCAAGAAGATTGAAGTAAAGTAATGTGAATTTTCATAAGTTGATGATTTTACATAAATGATGAGGGCAGATTCCAAGTGGGTTTGGAGTCTGCCCTTTTTGCATTAGATAAGATGACACATTCTCCTAATTTATTCTAATAAAATATTACATATTGTTAGCATCACGAATTATTTTTGTACTTTTGTAAAGCGAAAAGCTTGTGGGCATTAGTGTTCACACTTTAAGTATCTTACGCATAAAAAAGACAAAAATGAAGAAAACAATTCCAGTAATAGGCATGGCTTGCAGCGTATGCTCTGCCAATGTAGAAAAGAAGCTGCAGTCGCTAGAAGGCATCAACTCCGCCTCGGTTTCCCTGGCGAGCCGAACTGCCCTGGTAGATTATAACCCCGACATTATCTCTCTGGAAGATATGAAACGGGAAATCAGCAACGCCGGCTACGACCTCGTTATCGAAAACGACAGAAGCGTGGAGGAAATCAACCGCCGTGAGTTCACCCTCCTGCGCCGCAGAACCCTTGCTTCATGGCTCTTCGCCATCCTGACGATGTGTTTCTCCATGGGATGGATTTCACATACCGGTTCCTTCGCCAACCAGATTTGTCTGCTCCTGACACTCGCCAACCTGCTCTATTGTGGCAAACAGTTTTATGTTTCCGCCTGGAAGCAGCTCCTGCATCATACGGCAAACATGGATTCACTCGTGGCGCTCAGCACCCTCATCGCCTTCCTTTTCAGCACCTTCAACACCTTCTTCGGAGAAATGGTCTGGGGAGCGAGAGGCATAGAATGGCACACTTATTTCGATGCTTCCGTGATGATTATCACCTTCGTGCTGACCGGCAGATGCCTGGAAGAAAAGGCGAAGGACAGTACGGCGAGCAGCATCCGACAGCTGATGGGCATGCAGCCGAAGACCGCCCGACTGGTGACTCGCGAGAAGATGGAAGGCACCAATGACTACAAGATGGAGGAAGTGCCGATTTCCACCATTCAGATAGGCGACATGATAGAGGTAAGAGCCGGCGAGAAGATTCCGGTGGATGGCGTGGTGACCCAGGCTGAGAGTTTCATGACTGCCGATGCTGCCTATGTGGATGAGGCGATGATAAGCGGCGAACCGACTCCGGCGATGAAAAAGGCTGGCGACAACGTGCTGGCTGGCACTATTCCGAGCCAGGGAAAGCTCCGCATGAGAGCCAAGCAGATTGGTGAGAACACCGCCCTGGCGCACATCATCCGAATGGTTCAGGAAGCACAGGGCAGTAAGGCACCGGTGCAGCGCATCGTAGACAAGGCTGCCGTGGTGTTTGTGCCCGTAGTGGCAGCGATAGCTTTCTTTACCTTCCTGGTGTGGTTGATTGTGGGTGGCAACGGGGCGCTGCCGCAAGCCATCCTGTCGGCTGTTGCCGTTTTGGTGATTGCCTGTCCATGTGCCATGGGACTGGCCACTCCCACGGCCTTGATGGTAGGTATAGGAAAGGCGGCTCAGAAGCAAATCCTCATCAAGGACGCATCGGCTTTGGAGAATCTCAGAAAGGTGGATGCACTTGTAATCGACAAGACGGGAACGCTTACTATTCCCAATCCCAATATTGATTTCACCCGACAAGACCAACTGTCTCTGCAGGAGCGTGAATCGCTCAAGCCCCATGCCAAGGAAGCGATGACGGCACTTCGGCAGGAAGGCATCGAGGTGTACATGATGAGTGGCGACAAGGAGGAGGCTGCCCGTTACTGGGCGCAGGAAGCAGGCATCGGCAACTATCACAGCAAGGTGCTGCCTGGTGACAAACAGGCTTTGGTGAAGACGTTGCAGCAGCAAGGCAAGCGAGTGGCTATGGTGGGCGACGGCATCAACGACACGCAGGCTCTTGCCCTGGCAGATGTGAGCATCGCGATAGGGCGGGGAACGGATGTGGCGATGGATGTGGCTCAGATAACGCTCATGGGCGATGACCTCATGGCTCTTCCTGATGCTGTCGTGCTGAGCCGCAAGACTGTGGGCATGATTTGGCAGAATCTCTTCTGGGCTTTTGTCTACAACATCGTGTGCATTCCCCTGGCGGCAGGTGCGCTCCACATCTTTGGCATCGACTTCCAGATTACTCCGATGTGGGCAAGTGGACTTATGGCTTGCTCGAGTCTGAGTGTCGTGCTCAATTCACTAAGGCTGAGGTGGGCGTGAACCCGATTCCGTCCGTCGTTGGATGTGACAGCAGGCCGTGGATGAAGAAGAAATTGACGAAATGATTGATAGTTTTTCGAGAAAAGGGGAATAGTTGTTTAATTTTTTGTATCTTTGCACCACGACAACATGCATGGTGCGTGTTTGTGTGAAACAAGATAAAAGAATTATTGATATGAACTATGCTCTTATTATAGCCGGCGGTTCTGGCAACAGAATGGGACAGGACATTCCCAAACAGTTTATGCACGTGGATAATTGTCCGATTATCATCCATACGATGATGGCATTTCAGAAGCATCCCGACATACAGGGAATCGCCGTGGTGTGCCTGGCAGGATGGGAAACGGTGCTGCAGTCGTACGCCAACCAGTTTTGTATTACGAAACTGAAGTGGATTTTCCCTGGTGGAGCCAATGGGCAGGAGTCGATACACAATGGTATCTATGGCCTGAAAGAGGCTGGATGCAGTGACGATGACCTCGTGTTGGTGCATGATGCCGTGCGGCCTCTGCTCTCGCAGGATATTATCTCTTCCAACATCGCCATTTGCCAGAAGTATGGTTATGCGATTACGGGCATCAAGTGTCGTGAGGCTATCCTGGAGAGTGAGGACGGGTTTACGACAACGACAAGTATTCCGCGCGACAAGCTGATCCGTACGCAGACGCCTCAGACTTTCAGGCTGGGCAACTTGATAGCTGCGCACGAGGAGGCTAAGGCCAAAGGCATCGACAACTCGGTGGCATCGTGTACGCTGATGGCTGAGTTGGGTGGAAGAAAGATGCACATCGTGCCGGGATCGGAGAAGAATATCAAGATTACAACTGTAGAAGACCTTGAGATTCTCAAGGCCCTGATGAAGGTGCAGCCCGAGGGATGGATTAAGTAAGTTACTCAAGTTAACTCCTCACTTTGCGAAAAATCATTTAGTAATGTCGGAAAAAACAATATACAGGAAAGATATAGACCGCCTCTTCGATGAAGGGCTCGACTTGAAGCGTCTCAATGGGAAGACGATTCTCGTAGTGGGTGCTACAGGACTGATTGGCAGTTGTGTGGTCGACGTGCTGATGCTGAATCCTGACAGAGGTTACAGGGTTGTGGCGGCAGGACGCAACAGGCTGCGTGCCAAAACGAAGTTTGCTGCTTACTGGGACGAGGCCGACTTTGGCTTTGTCGAGATGGATGTTACGCAGCCTATGGACGAACAGTGTGAGGCTCATGGTCTGTCAGCGCAGGGTATAGACTTTGTCATCGATGCAGCAAGTAATGCGAGTCCCAACTTCTTCCGCGAGAAACCTGTGGAGGTGATGAAGGCGAATTTTGATGGTGTTGCTCATCTGATAGAGTTTGGCCTGCAGCATGGCATGAAGCGCATGGTGTACATCTCTTCGGGCGAGGTTTACGGCGAGGGCGACGGCAGCGAGTTTTCAGAGACAAGCTGCGGTTACGTGGACTGTGCATCGGTGAGGGCTTGTTATCCTTCGTCGAAGCGTGCAGCCGAGACGCTCTGTATGGCTTATGGGGCAGAGTATGGCGCTGATGTTGTTATAGCCAGGTTGAGCCATACTTACGGTCCTGGCTTTACGGAGAGCGACAACAGAGTGTATGCGCAGTTTATCCGCAACGTGTTGCGCGGTGAGGATATTGTGCTGAAGAGTCGTGGTGAGGCTTTCCGTTCGTGGCTTTACGTAGTGGATGCTGCCCATGCCATTTTGCGCCTCCTGCTCGACGGCGAGAGGGCAAATGCTTATAATGTGGCGCATTCGGAGTCGAATATATCTATCCGTGAGTTGGCTGAGTTGATAGCAAGGAAGGCTGACCGCAAGGTGGTATTCGACATTGCCGAAGACGACGTGATGAAGGGGAATACGACCCCAGTCACCAAGGCAACCTTCAATACCGATAAGCTGAAGGCATTGGGATGGAAACCGCTCTGGGATGTGGAGAGTGGTTTCGGGCACACGATAGAAGTTTCGTTTGCTCAGAAGTTATAGAAGTTTCTTTGAAATCTCCTGCCATGTCTCTCTTTTCTCCATGTTGAGATAATAGCGCAGGTGTTTCTCTATCCGTTGTTCTACTGGCGGCAACTGCATGTAGTTGCCGAAGAAGTGGCTGAGATACTTGTCGTATTCTGCAGGCAGAAGTACGGTGGTGTCTTCGAAGGGGAATGGTTTGCCGTTGCCAAGCCATGCCTTAGGGAAGATTTCGCGTTCATGATAGGAGCCTGTGTAAACCTGTACGTTCTGTGCTTTGTCGAAGTCGTAGAGATGACTCAGATGATCCATTTTCGCAATGAAATGTCTGCGCATGAGGTTGCGGAAGAAGAAGGCTGCCGTCTTGACGACAAAACGTCCCCAGGTCTTACGATGGGTGAGCAATGTCAGGTATTCGCCAAAGGTGTTTCGGGTGGAAATGGCGTTGAGGCAGTTGATGTGCTTCACATATTTGCGCTGCAGTGCCTTGGCCTGTTCCACATCGTCGGAGTGGCATCAAGTGGGAAGATGTCGACGAAGAGTCCGATGATGCAAGGGCGCTCTTTCTCCTCGATGAGTGTGGTGTTCTTGTTGACCAGCTTGGAGAAATAGAGAGGGTAACGCTCGTTGTTGTAGGGCGTTACCACCTCGTAGTTGCCGAAGTCTTCGTGGCGTGCTATCTCAAGAAAGCGGTCGTAGTCGGGGCGTGGCATGATGACGTCGATGTCATCGTCCCAGGGTATCATACCATGATGGCGCACAGCTCCTATGGCAGTTCCTGCACAGCAGTAGTAGCGCAGGTTGTGTGTGTGGCAGATACTGATGAATGTCTTCAGTATGTCGAGTATGGCTGCGTTCCATTCTTTCTTGATATTCTTGATGTCCATTGTCTCTTGTATAGTTTATAGTGGTGGAAAACTTATTTACCAGCAGTCCTCACCGAAGACGTTGGCGATGGTGATGCGTGCGGCTTCCTTCTTGCTGAGCTGATGTGTCCAGGGTGCACGGGCTTTGGTTGAGGCGCCAGGACCATGGTTGCCGTACTCGAAGTAGCGGGCGGTCTTCTCGTTGCTTGCATTGCGCCAGTTGTCCCAGCCTACAGGACGGATATGGCTGCCCATTTCGCAGTCGATGAAGAGAGTGTAGGCGTATGGACGCCATGGACGGCCCAGATAAACCTGTGTGGCTTCGGGCGAGGCGGTGAGGCGGCACTTATGGAACACGTAGCCATACTGCTGACCGGCTGGTGTGGACGCGGCTGTGATATAGCTGTTGGACTTGCTGTGGATTTCGCAGTTCTCGAACCAGGCGATGGAAGGACCGAAGATGAAGTCTGTTGTTCCCTCGATGTAGCAGTCGTAGAAGGCGATGCGTGTGCCGGCAACGCCTGTATATACGGTGTCCTGATTGCCTAAGAGTCGGCAGTTATGTACCAGGATGTGGTCGCCCTCAGTGTGCAGGGCTACAGCTTGTCCTAATCGTGCGGCATTGTTTTCGATAGTGATGTTCTCCAGGGTGATGTAGCTGCCCTGAACCTTCAGTGTGTAGGTGCGGAATGTGCCGATGGGCTTGCCCTTGACAGCAGCCTCGGAGTCGAGTCCGCCTGTTGGCATCTTGATGTTGGCATGGTCGTCCCAGGTGATGATAGTCTGGTCGCGGTCTTCGCCACAGATGGTGATGTGGGTGAGCCATGATGGGATGATGAGTTTCTCCTTGTAAACGCCTTTCTTGACGTAGATGACCTTGGTGTAGTCCATGAAGGCACGGCACACCTCTATGGCTTCGTCGATGGTGCGGAACTCGCAGGTGCCGTCGCGTGAGACGAAGAGTGTGTCGGGGTTGTCGTACTTGTTGGCTGCCAGCACTGGGAGGACTGCCAACGTGGTGAGGATAGACAGGATTAGTTTTTTCATTGTTGTTGTTTTTTGTAGGTTGATATTTGTTTTATAGTTTTCTGTCCTATGGCTTACAGGATGCGCTGTACATCCTGCAGGCCGTCGATGGTCTTCAGATTATCCATGATCACCTTTACATCTTCGCGGTCGTGAATTCTGATTTCGATGCAACCGTCGAAGATGCCATTGTCGCTGCTGATGGTGAGCTTGTGTATGTTGACATTGAGCTGGTCGCTGATGACACGGCTCACGTCGAGGAGCATTCCCTTGCGGTCGATGCCCTTTATCTCGATGGTGGCGTCAAAGTACATCAGCTTGTGCATTTGCCACTTGGCGTCGACGATGCGGTTGCCATAGCTCGACTTGAGCTTGGCTGCCACAGAGCAGGAGCGCTTGTGTATCTCGATGCGGTTTTTGTTGTCGATGTAGCCCATGATGTCATCGCCAGGAATGGCATGGCAGCATGAGGGGAAGATGAACTGCGAGATGTTCTCCTCGGTGATGATGAGGGGTTTCTTCTTGTTGAAGTCCTTGCCCACTACCATGAGCTGTTGCGGCTTGTTGTCCTTTTCGTCAGCCTTTTTGTCCTTGCTCTTGCCGAGGAAGGGGATATAGTTGCGCCAACTGCTTGAGCTCTTGTCTTTCTTGTTCTTGCCTTGCAGTTCGTCAAGATCTTTCTCGCCCAACAGAATGCAGTGGTCGCCCAATGCCTGGAAGAAGTTCTCGTGTTTCTGTATGTGGTGATAGTCGCAGAGCTTGTCGAGGATGGAGTTGTTGACCTCCAGACTGTTCTTCTTGAGCCATTCGTTCAGAATGTCCTCGCCCTTCTTCTGTATCTCGCGGTTGTCGCGTCGCAGTATGGCTTGAATCTTGCTCTTGGCCTTGGCTGTGCTCACGAAGTTGATCCATGAAGGCTGTACGTGCTGACTCTTGCTGGTGAGGATTTCCACCTGGTCGCCGCTTTGCAGTTTATGGCTCAGTGGCACCAGCTTATGGTTTACCTTTGCTCCGATGCAGTGGCTTCCTAAGAAGGTGTGTATCTGGAAGGCGAAGTCGAGTGCTGTACAGCCTGCTGGCATGGTCTTGATCTCGCCCTTAGGGGTGAAGACAAAGATCTCTGAGGCAAAGAGGTTGAGCTTGATGGCATCGAGAAAATCCATGGCGTCGGGCTGTGGATCGTCGAGGATTTCCTTGATGGTGCCCAACCAGTCGTTGAGCTCGTTCTCGTCCTCTGTGTATTCAGCGTCTTTGCCTTCTTTGTATTTCCAGTGGGCAGCAAATCCCTGTTCGGCCACCTCGTCCATACGGTCGCTTCTTATCTGTACCTCTATCCAGCGTCCCTGCTTGCTCATGAGGGTGACGTGGAGTGCCTGATAGCCGTTGGCTTTAGGATGGTTGAGCCAGTCGCGCAGACGGTCGGGATGACTCTTGTATATCTGGCTGATGGCCACATAGATATTGAAGCATTCGTTGACCTCGTTGGCTCTTTCCTTGGGTGTGAAGATGATGCGTACGGCAAGGATGTCGTATATTTCGTCGAAGCTCACGTGCTTGTTCTGCATCTTGTTCCAAATGGAATAAGGGCTTTTTACACGTGCCTTGATCTTATACTGTATGCCCATCTTGTTGAGTTCCTCCCTGATGGGCTGTGTGAACTGCGAGAAGAGGGTGTCGCGTTGCGCCTCGGTGTCGGCAAGTTTGTGCTCGATGTTGGCGTATTCCTGTGGATGATCGTAGCGGAAGCTGAGGTCTTCGAGCTCGGTCTTTATTTTGTTAAGGCCCAGACGGTTGGCCAATGGAGCGTAGATGTAAAGTGTCTCGCCGGCTATCTTGTACTGCTTGTTGGCAGGCTGCGAGGCGAGTGTGCGCATGTTGTGCAGACGGTCGCAGATCTTGATAAGGATGACGCGGATGTCGTCGCTCATGGTGAGCAGCAGTTTCTTGAAGTTCTCGGCTTGTGCCGATGCCTTGTCACCAAAGATTCCACCGCTGATCTTGGTTAGTCCGTCTACAATCTGGGCTATCTTCTCTCCGAAGATGTTGGAGATGTCTTCTACTGTATAATCGGTGTCTTCTACCACGTCGTGCAGGAGTGCGGCACAGATACTGGTGGATCCCAGTCCCATTTCCTCGCAGGCTATCTGAGCCACGGCGATAGGGTGCATGATGTAGGGTTCACCCGAGAGGCGACGTACGCCCTTGTGTGCCTGGCGTGCAAAGTTGAATGCTTTGGTGACAATGTCTACCTTCTTGCGGTGACGTGAAGCTACATAGGTGTCGAGCAGATGCTGGAATGCATCGCCAATGAGTTTGTTGTCGGCCTGTTCTCTCTCTAAGTCTTTGAGGTTCTGATCGTCCATAGTTCTTGCCTCCTGCGCTTTGTGTTAGTCAGATTAATAACTATATATATAATAATGTGTATATTACTTCACCTTGAGTTTCTTGCCGGCACGGATATGGTTGCCCGAAATCTTGTTGAGCTTGCGCAGTTTAGCCACGGTAGTGTGGTTGCGTTCTGCTATCTCCGACAGGGTGTCACCACTCTTGATGGTTACGTTTCTTCCTCCGCGCTTACTCTTTCTGCTTCTGCTCTTGCGGCTCCTGCTGCGTGTTGCAGAGGAGCGATGGCGGCTGCTGTGGTAGCTGTGGCGGCTTACCTTAGGCTCTTCTTGGTTTACCTCTACGACAGAGCGCTTGAGCAGCAGTTCGTCGGTCTTGAAGTTGTAGATAGAGTCTTCCTGGTCGATGAAGGGGCCAACGAGAGTTGAGGGAAGGCGTACTGTCATAGGTTTGTTAAGACCATTGACAATGTCGCGACGGTATTGTGGATTGAGGCTGCGAAGGTGCTGGATGTTGATGTTGAGCACCTGGGCAATCTGCTCCAGATGAAGGTCTTTGTTGACAACCACGGTGTCGGTCTTAATAGGCAACTCGGTCACCATAGGACAGATGTTGTGGTCGCAATAGTAGTTCATGATGTAGTTGGCTGCGATGAAGGCTGGCACATATCCGCGTGTCTCCTTGGGGAGGTAGGGATAGATGTTCCAGTAATCGGCAGAACCTTTGGCGCGGTGGATGGCCTTGTTGACCTTGTCGGGGCCACAGTTGTAGGCAGCGATGACCAGGCTCCAGTCGTCGAAAATCTTATAGAGGTCGCTCAGATAGTGGGCGGCAGCATAAGAGGATTTCACTGGGTCGCGACGCTCATCGATGAGCGAGTTGACCTCAAGTCCGTAGCGCTTGCCTGTGCCTATCATGAACTGCCAGAGGCCGGTGGCTCCTACGCGTGAAACGGCAGTAGGGTTGAGGGCAGACTCGATGACAGGAAGATATTTGAGCTCGAGGGGAAGGTTGTAAGCCTCTAAAGCCTCCTCGAAGATTGGCATATAGAAATTGCCTGCGCCCAGCATATAGCTCACAGAGCGGCGGAGCTTGCCGCTGTAGCGGTCGATGAACTTCTGCACCACATCGTTGTAAGGCATCTCGATGATGGTGGGCAGACGCTTGAGTCGGTCGATGTAAACCTCCTTGTCGAAGACTGGGTTGACATCACGATAGTTGCAAGATGTGTCTTGCATCATATAGGTCTTAGCATTATAAAGATGCAGCAGGCTGTCGAGGTTGTCCTCCAGTCCTACAGGGACTTCTATCTCTTCCTCGTTTCCCTGTTTGTCGGTGACTGTGATTACATCTTCTTTTTTCTCTTCAGTGTCGTCGGTTTGCGCCAGCATCTGTACTGGCATACCAAGTAACATTGCAGCTGCTAATAATAGTATTTTTTTCATTTATGTTATTCTTTCTTTTCTATAAGTTTCTTTAAGATTCTACACAATTGTGTTCCTCACTTTAAAAAGTGAGTGAGCATTGAAGTCCCAATGTTCCTGAACGGAAGGGGTTGCGGCTTTGCGGGTTGCTGTTCATGAAGGCAGGCTCTACTCTCAGAGTAAGGTCGTCGGAAATGTCGAACTCGGAGAGTGATGCATCCACGTAGGCATCGATGATGGAGAAAGCGTAAACGCCAATCATCACAAACACACCCATGTCGCGCCAGCGGCGGTAACGGTCTTTGCGCTTGCGGAAGATTTCCTTGTATCGGTCCATGTTGCTGGCATCGATGGTGGCTCCTAAGTGCAGGAACTGGTTGTAGCTGTCGGTAGTGGGGTCATCGTCCATGATGTCCATATAGGCCTGTGAATAGTCGTGATACATCTGGTTGTTCCAGGTGATGGCATAGGCACAGCCTACGAAACCACCATATATAATAGGTAGTTTCCAGTATTTGCGGTTGTATATCTGTCCTGCTCCTGGCAGAACGATGGCAAGCCACATGGCACGCTTGGTGTCAGGACGCCATGTGGACCAGTCGCGCTTGGGCTTCTTGGTAGCAACCTGGAGCATACTGTTGAGCTTGAGACTGTCTTTGGCAGAGAATGTTGTATCTGCAGGTGCCACTACTGCAGGCTGATCTTCGCCTGCAGTGGATTGACTGGCTGTGACAGCCTTCTGTGCCTGAGCAACCCAGGGTAGGCTGGCCAACAAGACTGATATACAAATATGTGATATTTTCGATTTCACCTAATTAGTTTTGTTTTAATTGGTCGAAAACGTTCATGATGTGCTCTAATTCCTCCTCGTTGGCAAAGGGAATGCTGATTTTTCCCTTGCCCTTGGGTGAGCAGGTAAACTGAACCTTGGTGTTGAGGAACTGCGAGAGGCGGTTCTTCAGCAGGGTGAACTCTTCGGGCAGTTCGGCTTTTCCCTTGATTACCTTTTTGGCTGTCTCGTTGTCCTCGCTGTCCTTTATTTGTTGTACCATCTCCTCTACCTTGCGCACAGAGTAGCCGTTCTTCTGAATTTCATGGAACAGCTTGATCTGAAGTGAAGGGCTGTCGAGTGCCAAGAGGGCGCGGCAATGGCCCATGTCGATTTCTTTCTTCTGAAGTGCCATCTGTACCTGAGCTGGCAACTTGAGCAGGCGCAGGTAGTTGGCTACAGCAGCGCGGCTTTTGCCCACGCGCTCGGCTATCTTCTCCTGAGTCATCTCGTTGTTTTCCATCAGGTGCTCGTATGCCAAAGCTATTTCTATGGCGTTGAGGTCCTGGCGCTGTATGTTCTCGACGAGTGCCATCTCCATCACACTCTCATCGCTGATGGTACGGATATAGGCTGGTATGGCTCTCAGGCCAACCAACTGGGAGGCACGCCAGCGACGCTCACCTGCGATAATCTGGAAGCGGTTCTCTGCCACCTGTCGCAAGGTGATGGGCTGAATGATGCCTATGGCCTTGATGCTTTCTGCCAACTCATGGAGTGCTTCGTCGTCGAACTCGCGACGAGGCTGGTTGGGGTTGGCTTCAATCTGGTCGAGAGGAATCTCGTTGATGGTACTGCTGCCCTGTGTGCGCACTCCTTCGGTAGAGATAAGTGCGTCGAGACCTCGTCCCAGGGCATTGCTCTTGGTTCCGTTATTGTATTTCTTGTGTACTGCCATTTTCTATTTCTTAGTAAGGAGTGAGTCATTCTTCACTCTTTTTTCTTACTTTATGAGTTCTTGTTGATAATTTCTTTTGCCAATGCCAAGTGGTTCTTGGCGCCGTTCGACTCTGTGTCGTAGAGGATGACGGGAAGGCCGTGGCTTTGACTCTCGCTCAGCTTCACGTTGCGCTGGATGACGGTCTTGAACACCAACTCCTGGAAGTGGCGCTTCACCTCGTCGTAAATCTGGTTGGCCAGACGCAGACGGCTGTCGTACATGGTAAGCAGGAAGCCCTCAATCTCGAGCTTGGTGTTGAGCTTGCTCTTGATGATCTTTATCGTGTTGAGCAACTTGCTGATGCCTTCCAGGGCAAAGTATTCGCACTGAACAGGAATGATGACGCTGTCGGCTGCTGTCAGCGAGTTGACTGTGATGAGTCCCAGAGATGGCGAACAGTCGATAAGGATGAAATCATACTCGTCGCGGATAGGGGCGAGCAGATTCTTGATAACCCTTTCGCGGTTCTGCAGATTGAGCATTTCTATCTCTGCACCGACAAGGTCGATGTGGCTGGGGATGATGTCGAGTCCATCAATATCGGTGGTATAGATGGCATCACGAACATCTGCATGGTCGATAATGCACTCGTACAGAGAGCAGTCTACCTCCTTGATGTCTACTCCTAAGCCGCTGGAGGCATTTGCCTGTGGGTCGGCGTCTACTACAAGAACCGACTTCTCCAGTGTGGCCAATGATGCTGCCAAGTTGATGGTGGTTGTCGTTTTGCCGACACCGCCTTTCTGGTTGGCCAATGCGATTATTTTTCCCATATTCTTAATTTTCTATATTAAAAATCATCACAAAATTTCTGCAAAGATACATATTTTATGCGAGAAAGACGTTACTTTAAAGGTTTTTTCGTACTTTTGCACCAAAAAGAGCGATATTTTTATGGAAAATAAGAAACCTTTAATATTAATATCCAATGATGACGGCTATCATGCCAATGGCATCAAGACGCTTGTCGGATTTCTGAAAGACTGGTGTGAGGTGCTTGTGGTGGCTCCTGAGAGTGGACGGTCGGGCTATGGATGCGCCTTCTCGGTAACATCACCACTGCTGTTGAAACGCAGACACAATATGGGCGAGGAGGTGGAAGTGTGGTCGTGCTCAGGAACGCCTGTCGACTGTGTGAAGATAGCTCTCGACCAGTTGTTGGATTCTCGGGTTCCCGACCTGATACTCAGTGGTATCAACCATGGCGACAACTCGAGTGTGAACAATCATTATTCGGGCACAATGGGCGTAGCCAAGGAAGGCTGCATGAAGTATATTCCCTCGGTGGCGTTCAGTAGTTGCAACTATGATGTGAACGCCGATCTGTCACCCTTGCGCGACGGCGTGGTAAGCATCGTGAAGCGAGTGCTTCGTGAAGGACTGCCCAAGGGAACTTGTCTTAATGTCAACTTTCCCGTCAATCCTCCTTTCAAGGGCTTTAAGGTTTGCCGTATGACATGGGGCTCGTGGATCAATGAAGTGGTGAAGGAGCATCATCCTCGGGGGTATGACTATTACTGGATGGTGGGCGAATATCGCAATGATGAGCCCGAGGCTGTAGATACTGATCAGTGGGCGCTCAGTCATGGCTACATTGCCATTACGCCTACAAGAATAGATGTGACCGACTATGAGTGGCTTGAGAACAACAGGTCGCTCAACACGGAAGCTTCTGAACTTGACGATTAACTAAGAATATTCGACAATAAGGATGAAATATTATCTGATAGTAGGTGAGGCGAGTGGTGATTTGCATGCCAGCAGATTGATGCGCTCGTTGAAAAAATATGACGAATTGGCAGAATTTCGATTCTTCGGCGGCGACTTGATGGCTGCTGAGGGAGGAACTCGTGTCAAGCATTATAAGGAACTGGCCTATATGGGCTTTGTACCTGTGCTGCTGCATCTGGGCACCATCTTCTCGAACATGAAAAGATGCAAGGAGGATATTGTGGCGTGGAAACCCGATGTTGTGATCTTAGTCGATTATCCAGGCTTTAATCTCAATATAGCCAAGTTCTTGAAAAAGAATACGTTGATACCTGTCTACTATTATATTTCGCCTAAGATTTGGGCCTGGAAGGAGTGGCGTATTAAAAGCATCAAACGTGATGTGAGCGAGATGTTCTCCATACTGCCTTTCGAGGTGCCTTTCTATGAGCAGAAACATAAGTATCCCATTCACTATGTGGGCAATCCCACTGCTCAGGAAGTGGCAGAGTTCAGAGCAGGATATCATCAGACGCATGAGGAGTTTTGTCGAGAAAATAATCTTGACAGTCGTAAACCGATTGTCGCTCTTTTAGCTGGTAGCCGACTACAGGAAATTAAGGACAATCTTCCTGCCATGATAGAGGTGGCTGAACGTTTTGAAGATTATCAAATGGTGTTGGCTGGAGCTCCGTCGATAGAGGATGAATATTACGATAAATTCCTGGAAGGTACTCCTGTCAGAGTGGTGAAGAATAAGACTTACCAGCTCTTGTCTCACACCACGGCGGCTCTTGTAACCAGTGGAACTGCCACGCTCGAGACAGCCCTGTTTAATGTTCCGCAAGTGGTGTGCTATGAAACTCCCTTGCCAAAACTGATTCGTTTTGCCTTCAATCACGTGCTGAAGGTTGACTATATTTCTCTTGTCAACTTGGTGGCCAATAAGGAGGTGGTTCCAGAGATGTTCGCCGATAAGTTTACGATAGACGGAATAGCCAACGAACTTTATAAGATTATGCCAGGGCAGCCTGCACGCGAAAGAATGCTTGCTGAATATCAGGAAGTGCTGAGAGAGTTGGGAAGTAAGGTGGCGCCCGACGAAGCTGCTTCTATCATGGTAGATTTGTTGAGAAAGCATCGTGCTGAGTTGATACGTCTGGCTAAAGAACGTGCTGAGGCCGTCGCCAAGGCTGCCGCCAAAGCAGCAGAGCTGGCTCGTGTCAAGGCTGAACAGGAAGCTGCCATCGCCCGACAGAAAGCTGAAGAGGCAGAGCGGGTGAGTCAGCAGGAAATAAATGAGCCGTAGTAAATTAAAAAGCCAATTATATGAAAACTTGCTATTGATTATCAATAAGTTATTCAAGTTTCGCAAGTTTTGCAAGTAAGCCCCACACGCCCTGAAAGGGCAGAAGCTCTTAGCCCAGGGCATCGCCCTGGGTGTTTATGGACGCAAACCTGTCGCCCTGTAAGGGCAAAAGCTTTCAAATACCTGGCAATATACAAAGCTTTTGCCCTTACAGGGCGCCTTGTTGATTGCTATTATACCCAGGGCGATGCCCTGGGCTAAGAGCTTCTGCCCTTTCAGGGCGTGCTGCTTATAGGAGCTTTTGGGCCTTCAGCCCGTACTTGAACCACATGCGAAACTTCAATAAGTTACTAAGATAAAAAAGTTCCTAAAAAAGGCTCATGAGTTAAAGGGGAAACTCATGAGCCTCTTTTTATACGAAAAGCTGCAGTGTATAGAGATAGATGACAGCTGCGGGAATGGCCATGAGCGAAGAGTCGAAACGGTCGAGCATACCGCCATGTCCTGGCAGCAGTGTGCCGCTGTCCTTTACTCCCAAAGTACGTTTGAAGAGACTCTCTACCAAGTCGCCCCATGTTCCGAAGAACACGACAACCAGGCCCAATCCCATCCATCCGGCAATGCTGAGTCGGTGAGCCTCGCCGTCATTTGCCAAGTAACCAATCACGGCAGCTGCAATCAGAACGAATATACCTCCGCCTATGCTTCCTTCCCAACTCTTGGCAGGACTGATGCGTGGGAAGAGTTTATGCTTGCCAAAAAGCGAACCGCTGCAGTAGGCTCCGGTATCGTTTGTCCAAAGGAATATGAAAATACTCAGTGGCAACAGCATGTCGTAGTGTATCTGACCGTCGAAAGCTGAGTATTCGAAAGCCAAGATATTGATCATAGAGAAGGGCAGGGCGATGTACATCTGCGAGAGCATGGTGTAGGCCCAGTCGTTGATGGCGTCTTTGTTGCCTGTATACAGTTCGCTGATAAACAGGTAGACGATGGTGAGCAGATAGGGAACAAAGACAATGAAATTGCCTACGATGCCCATTCGCAGTCCTGCCACGGCCAGGAAAAAGTATACTCCGGCAATGGTGCAGATCAGACGGTTGACGGTGACGTCTTCCTTCTCGTTGTTTACCAGTCCGCAGTATTCCCAGATGCTGAGTCCTGTAATGATGGTAAAGAGGAAAATCATGGCCCTTGGGTTGAGGAAACAAGACACCATGCACACCACGAACAAGATGCCCGTGATAGACCTCACGATAAGATTCTTTTGTTTGTCGGTCATTTGTGATTCCTTATTTTATTTGTTGTTTGTTTCTTCTGAGTTCTCGTCGTTCTGCACGTCGGTATCATTGTTTTCTGTGCTTTCAGACGAGTTGTCTTCCTTTTGTGCCTGTTCGTGAGCCTTGATGGCTGCCTGAACCTCGGGCAGTTCCTTCAGTTTGTCGTCAATCTTGGGCTGCTCGTCCTCCATGATTTCCTGTGAACGGCTAAGCCATGGACGCTTGCCGAAGATCTTCTCTACGTCTTCTGCCATGATCACCTCTTTCTGGATGAGGAGCTCGGCAAGGGCGTTATGGCCTTCCTTGTGCTCTATGAGGATGTTCTTGGCTCGGGTATACTGTTCGTTCACCATCTTGAGCACCTCTTCATCTATCATGCGGGCAGTGGTGTCGGAGTATGGACGCTGGAAGGAATATTCCTGGTTGTTGTAATAGCATATATTAGGCAGCTTGTCGCTCATACCTAAGTAGGCTATCATGCCATAGGCACTCTTGGTGGCTCTTTCCAGGTCGTTCATGGCTCCCGATGATATATGGCCCGTAAAGAGTTCCTCGGCAGCGCGTCCTCCCATGAGCGAACACATCTCGTCGAGCATCTGTTCCTTGGTGGTGATCTGTCGTTCTTCGGGCAGATACCAGGCTGCTCCGAGAGCCTGTCCGCGTGGTACGATAGTTACCTTGATAAGTGGATTGGCATACTGACAGAACCATGAAATGGTGGCATGGCCAGCCTCGTGGAGTGCGATGCTTCGCTTCTCCTCAGCTGTCATCACCTTGGTCTTTTTCTCCAGTCCGCCTACGATGCGGTCTACAGCATCGAGGAAGTCTTGTTTGCTTACGCTCTTCTTGTCGTGGCGTGCTGCTATAAGGGCTGCCTCGTTGCACACATTTGCAATATCGGCTCCCGAGAATCCTGGTGTCTGTCGTGCCAGCAGGTCTACGTCTACACTCTTGTCTACCTTTACAGGTTTTAGATGAACCAGGAATATGGCTTTTCGCTCATTCAGGTCAGGAAGGTCGACGTGTATTTCACGGTCGAATCGTCCAGCACGCAGCAAGGCGCTGTCGAGCATGTCCACACGGTTGGTGGCTGCCAGGATAATGACACCGCTGTTTGTTCCAAATCCGTCCATCTCGGTAAGCAGGGCGTTGAGCGTGTTCTCGCGCTCATCATTGCCTCCCATGGATGGATTTTTGCTGCGGGCACGTCCTACAGCATCAATCTCGTCGATGAAGATGATGGAAGGTGCTTTCTCCTTAGCCTGACGGAAGAGATCGCGCACACGTGATGCACCTACGCCGACAAACATCTCTACGAAGTCGGAACCACTCATCGAGAAGAAAGGTACGCCAGCTTCGCCAGCCACGGCTTTGGCAAGGAGAGTCTTACCGGTTCCCGGAGGTCCTACGAGAAGGGCTCCCTTAGGAATCTTACCACCTAAGTCGGTATATTTGTTGGGGTTCTTCAGGAAGTCTACGATTTCCTGTACTTCCTGTTTGGCTCCTTCCTGTCCTGCCACGTCCTTGAAGGTGATACCGATGGCATTGCCTTTCTCATACATGCGTGCTTTGCTCTTGCCTACATTGAAGATTCCTCCGCCTGAGCCGCCCATGCCGCCCATACGTCCCGACATCCACCAGATGAAGACGAAGAAAAGAATCAGCGGGAAGATATTCCACAAGATTTTGAGGAAACCGTCCGTTGACTCGTTCTTATAACTGAACGAATTGATTTTCTTGGCTTGCACCATGGCGTTGGCAAACCTGTCCACCTCATCTACCGAACCAAACTGCACCTCCACATAAGGGTTGGAGCCTAAGTTCTTGGCTGAAGTTTTGTACACCTCGCGTGAGTACTTGGGGTTGATATACAGTTTCAGGGTGTTCTCGGTCTTGTTGGCTACAACGCTCAGCACATAACCTTTTTCCACGTATTGCTTAAACTGTGTGTAGGTGGCTTCTTGTGTGGCACTTCCTCCTAAAGAGTTTGTGCCTCCGCTCAAGTAGGCTACCATCAGTCCGACGATGATAAGTATATAGAGCCAGTTCATGTTGAACTTAGGCATCTTTGGGGGTTGGGGCCCGCCGGGATTGTTCTTGTTGTTGCCTTGTTCCATATTGAATGTTTCCTTTCCTTTTTTTTGTTTTAAAAAAGACTTTTGTTTCTTGCTTCCTTTCTTATGTATCTATATATAATAATGTTCGCGCGCGAATGTTACATCACGTCTGGCACGGTTGTCAGTTTGGCGTCTTCCCAGAGGTGTTCCAGATCATAGAACTGTCTTACTTCAGGCTGGAAGATGTGTACGAGTACATCCACAAAGTCGATGGCTACCCATTGGTCGTTTCCCAATCCTGCTACGTTGACAGGTTTCTCGCCCAACTTCTTACGGCAGAAGTCGCCTACTGATTCTGCAATAGCCTCTACCTGGGAGGGTGAACCGCCTTGGCAGATAATAAAGTACTTGGCTATGGTGCCGTCTATCTCGCTCAGGTCGGCAATGACGATGTTGCTGCCTTTTTTCTCTTGTATTCCTTCTTTAATTGTCTCTACTAATTGTTTTGCTGTATTCATTGAGTTGTTGTTATGTTTATTCGACTACAAAGATAGTGCAAAAAAATGAGTATGCGTTACTTTCCTCCAACTTTTCTGTTTTTTTAAGGTTGGTATGGCGCAAAACCACGTGTTTTGGGATGGAAAAGCCGTAAAAATGAAAAAAATAACGTTTTTCGATAAAAAAGTTGAGAAAAATTTTGTGGGTTCAGAAAAAAGTATTACCTTTGCACTCGCAATTAAGAAATGACATTGCAACAACAAAAAGACATTGGGATATGGTGTAATGGTAACACTACAGATTCTGGTCCTGTCATTCCTGGTTCGAATCCGGGTATCCCAACCAAGAGCATCTTTCTTTTAGAGAGATGCTTTTTTGTTTTAGGGAGTTTTGTGGATGAGTCATTTCCTTCCCGTCCATCAATATTCGGTACGACTTTCAGTAAAGGTTTTTTCCTTTCTTATACATACAAAAAAAAGCCGAAGTGCTTGGGTTGCACTTCGGCTGTTCTTTTTATTTGTTCTCGGCATCGATAGCCTTTATTTTCTGTTTTACGAGTTCGAGATCGTCTTTGAGCTTCTGCACCTTTCGGTTCATCTCCTCTACGAGGCTGTTTCCCTTCTTGCTGGCCGCATTGAGGAAACCAAGGTTGTTCTCGTAGGTAGTAATCTCGGAGCGCAACTGGTCGAAGCGGCGCAAGAGGCGTCCGCGCTCATTGTCGAGAGCGTCCGAGCCCTTCTCTGCCACGTTCTTCAAGTTGTTCTTGAAGTTGTCGAGGTGGCGCTTGGCGTTGCTGATATGTAGGTTCTTGTATATTTTGTCGAGCACATCGTGGTACTGCTTGTAGATAGCATCCTTCTCTTTGAAGGGCACGTGACCTATCGCCTTGTACTCGTCGATGAGTGACTGTACCTGCTGCTGTACGTTGTCGCCAGCATTCTCGAGCAGGGCGTTGAGCTTTGCCACTACCTCTTTTTTCTTCTCTAAGTTGGTGTGCTCTGTGCTACGTGTACCGGCATTAGCCTTGTTACGAGCCTCGAAGAACTGGTTGCATGCATTGATAAACTCCTGCCACAGTTGATCGCCCAACTTGCGAGGCACAACACCAATCTGCTTCCATTCCTTCTGCAGGTTGATGAGCTTGTCGCCCGTCTTGCGCCATTCAGTGCTTGTAGCGAGTTCTTTAGCCTTTTCGATAAGAGCTTTTTTCTTTTCGGTATTGGCAGCATATTCTTCTTTCAGCACCTTGAAGTATTCAGCTTTCTTGGCGAAGAACTCATCGTTGGCAGTGCGGAAGCGCTCAAAGATCTTCACGTTCATCTTCTGAGGTGCAAAGCCTATCTTCTTCCATTCGCTCTGCAGCCCGATAACCTCCTTGGTGACTTTCTCCCATTCGGTAGCGAGCTTGTACTGCTGTTGGTTGATGGCTTCTATCTTCTCGCAGAGTGCAGTCTTCTTCTCGAGGTTTTCTTCCTCCTTGGCACGCAACTGCTCGAAGTGCTGCTGATGCTTTTTGTTGATAACCGTGCTGGCAGCCTTGAACCGGCTCCAAATCTGCTCACGCAACTCCTTGGCTACAGGGCCTATTTCGCGATATTGTGCGTGGAGTTCCTGCAACTGGTGGAAAGCAGAGATGACATCTTCTTCCTCGTCGAGTTTCTCAGCAGCCTCGCAGAGTTTGGTCTTTGCCTCAAGATTCTTCTTGAAGTCGTATTCACGAGCCTCGTTGTTGAGCTTCAACAGGTCGTAGAACTGCTCTACGTAGAGCTGATAGCTGCGCCAGAGCTCGTTGGCCTTGTCGGCAGGAACGGCCTTAATCTCTTTCCATTCCTGCTGCAGGGTTTTAAATTCCTGATATGATTTGTTGGCCTCGTCGGGCGACGTTGCCATGGCTTTTATCTTTTCGATGATGTCGAGCTTTTTCTGCAGATTGGCCTGTTTCTCCTCCTCTTGTGCGAGGAAGATCTTGGCTCTTTTCTCTTTGATGATCTGCATCTCCGCCTTGAAAGCCTCCTCCGCCTCGTCGGGCAGGAGAACATACTTCTCGGGGTCACCGCCACCAGCCAGATACTCTTTCATCTGTGCATCTCTTTCAGCGAGATGTAGTTTGTAGAAAGTAGTCTTCAGCAGGTCGAGCTCGTTTTTCTGAGGAGCTTCGTCGCTGTGCGCTATTTCCTTTACACGGTCGAGTACTTCCTGTTTGGTAGCATAGGTTTTTGTCTCGGCTTCTGAAGTGTTCTCTACTGCAGGTGTCTCAGCCACTGTGGCTTCCACCTGTGGTTCTTCAATGGTACCCTGATTGAGGGTATTTTCTTGAGAGTCCATCATGTCACTTGATTTAGTTTATGATTCGAGTTCCTTGGGGGTGGCTCTGTCGTAGAGTCAGCCCGCCACACAAAAATGTTTGTATTATAAGTTGCAAACTTAGTCAAAATAAACGACAATTCCTAATAAAACGGTATATTTTTAATATATTTTGTGTTTTAGAGCAGTCGTTTGTAGCGCAGGAAGCCCCAAGTGAGTCCTGATACGATGAATGAGATGACCAGTGCGAACATAAATCCGTAGGGACTGTTCTCCATTCCGTTGATGAGGTTCATACCGAACAGAGAAGAGATCAGCGTTGGCAACATCATCACGATACTGATGGAGGTCAGCGTACGCATGGTGGTGTTCATGTTGTTGTTGATGATGCTCGAATATGTGTCCATTGTCGATTCCAAGATGTCGGAATAGATATTGGTGGTTTCACGAGCCTGTGTCATCTCGATGTTGACGTCCTCAATGAGGTCGGCGTCCAACTCGTCTACCTGCAGTTTGAATTTCAGTTTCGACAGCAGGTTCTCGTTGCCACGGATGGAGGTGATGAAGTAGGTGAGCGAGTCTTGCAGGCGGCTCAGTCCTATCAGGCTCTCGTTGTTGACACCATGGTCGAGGTTGCGCTTAGCCTTCTCTATGAGAGAGTTGATCTGTTTGAGTCGTTTCAGATACCATACGGCAGACGACAGGAACAGTCGGAAGATCATGTCGACGTAGTCGGTGAATCCTTCTCCTCGTTTCTGCTGATAGCTCACGAAGTCGATCATCATATTGGTCTCGTAATAGCACACGGTGATGGTGACATCACGCTTGTGTATGATGCCCAAAGGGACTGTTGTGTAAGGAGTTCGGCTTCTTATCTCCTTGACATAGGGAATACGCAGAATGATGAGCATCCAGCCGTCGTCATATTCGTAGCGGGCACGCTCATCGGTATCGCTGATGTCGGAAAGGAAGTAGTCGGGAATATTGAATTTCTCTTCCAGTAGTTTCTGATCTTCGTCGGTGGGACAAGTTACTTGTATCCAGCAGTTGGGCTGCCACTCATTGATGGCAGTAAGGTTCTTTTCGATGTTCCAGAATGTTCTCATTGTGCTAATCTCCAAAAAAAATAATAAACTCTGCGCTATGGAGATTGGCATGAGGCTGCCTTCGGGTGAGGCTTTATCCTATGAATCTCCACGCTTGAAATTGGTTATTTTCCGCGTGATAATCGTCCATTTTTGTTTTATTTTGATTTGACATGTGCCAAAAAGAAAAACACTCTATTGGCAAATTCGCGTGCAAAGGTAACTAAAAATATTGAAATTATAAACGAAATAGCCGAGAAATTTCTTCCTCGGCTATCTTTTTATCATAAATGTAACAAAAGTCAGGTTGAAAAGGGAGAACAGGTTTCCCTCTTCCGTCCTTACTTCTCAGGAATTTCGGTAAGCAGCTGCTTCATGAGGTTCCAGAAAGGAGCCACACAGCTAATCTGGCAACGCTCGTTCTGGGTGTGAGGGCTGAGCAGGGTAGGACCGAATGATACCACGTCGAGATGAGGATACTTGCTCAGGATGATAGAGCACTCCAGTCCGGCATGAACAGCCTGAACCTTGCCGTCTACACCATTCTGCTCTTTGTAAACCTTGAGTACATGCTTCAGGATGTCGCTCTCTGGGTTTGGATTCCAGCCGCCATAGCTTCCGCTGAACTCTACCTTCATGCCAGCCATAGAGAAGCAGCTCTCCATCATGGTGGCGATGTACTCCTTGTAGCCGTCGTGTGAGGAACGAGCCAGAATCTTGACAGAAGCCTTGCCTTCACCTATGGCGATGATGGCCAGGTTGGAAGATGTCTCTACGATATCGGGCATGGATGGAGCCATGCGCAGTACTCCGTCGTGACAAGCATAGATAGCATCAATGAGGTTGTCTTGTATCTCCTGAGGAACCTCCATCTTAGGAGTTTCTACGTTCTCAGCAAAGAATTCAATCTTCTCTACATCCTCGATGCCCTTGAACTCGTCCTTCAGTTCATCCTTCCAGTCGGCAATCATGTCGTTCAGAGCCTCTACATTCTCCTTAGGCAGGGTAAGCACCACCTCAGCCTCGAATGGGATGGCGTTGCGCATGTTGCCGCCCTGCCATGAAGCCAGGCGAGCATCGAGTTCGGCGACAGCCTCGCGTACAAAGCGAACCATGCACTTGTTGGCGTTGGCGCGGCCTTCGTTGATTTCGATACCAGAGTGTCCGCCCTTCAGGCCTTTCAGTGTTACCTTTACGGCTGCATCTTCCTTATCGGTTTCCACCTCTTTATAGTCGAGTGTGGCAGTGATGTCAATACCGCCGGCGCTTCCTATCACGAACTCGCCCCATGACTCGGTGTCGAGGTTCAGCAGGATGTCGCCATTGAGCTCACCTGCTGGCAATTCGTTGGCACCATACATACCTGTTTCCTCATCGCGGGTGATAAGTCCTTCTACCGGACCGTGCTGCAGGTCTTTGGCCTCCATCACAGCCATGATGGTAGCTACGCCCAAACCGTCATCGCTGCCCAAAGTGGTGCGGTTGGCACGTACCCAGTCACCGTCGATGATAGTCTCTATAGGGTCGGTCTCAAAGTTGTGCTTGCTGTCCTTGGCCTTTTGTGGCACCATGTCCATGTGGGCCTGCAGGATAACTCCCTTTCTGTTTTCGAAACCAGGAGTAGCGGGTTTACGCATAACGATGTTGCCTGCTGGATCCTGGAAAGCCTCTACGCCAGCCTTCTTGGCGAAGTCGAGCAAGAAAGCCTGTACTTTTTCAAGATGTCCTGATGGACGTGGCACCTGTGTGAGTGCGTCGAAGTTGCGCCAGATTTCTTCTGGCTTAAGATTCTTAATGTCAGCCATAATATGATTATTTTAATGAATGTTGTTTGTTTTCTTAGTAAATGCCAGGGCCAACCAGGCGTATATGCCCAGAAGGATGACCAAGAGCGTCTGTACGGAGTGAACGATGAGCACAAAGAAGAGCGCGTCGTCCGACTGTATGCCGTAGAGTATGAGCATTGTCTTCACGGCGAAATGCCATGGACCGGCACCATTCGGCGTGGGCACTATCACGGCTATGCTTCCCACGATAAAGGTGACGAGGCCGCACGTCAGCCCTAAGTGCGAGGTTGCCTCGAAGCACTGGAACGTGAGGAAATAGTGCAGAAAATAGCAAACCCAGATGCCCAGGGTGAAGGCGACAAACAGCGGTACGTTGCTGACACCTTTCAGCGAGATGACACCTTGCCACAGTCCGCCAAGAGTGGCTTTCACCTTATTATATATAGATAGCTTCTTGAGCAGCACATGCAACAGGATGAGTACGGCAATGCCACAAATCCCGCATACCAGATAGCCAGTAGCGCTGAACTTAGACAGAATGCCGTCGAGACTCGTTCCTGTAGTATTGAAGAAATTGAGAAATACCGGAATCTGCATCAGAAACACCAGTATGGCAATGATCATTACCAAGAGCGAGTCGATGGCACGTTCAGTGACTACGGTGCCCAACGACTTGGGGAATGACACATTGTCCCATCGCTTCAGTACTCCACACCGTGCGAACTCGCCTATGCGGGGAACGACAAGACTCAGCGCATAGGAAAGATAGATGGAGTTGACGCATACGTTGGTACGAGGATGCTCGTCAACGGGTTCGAGAGTCTGCTTCCATCGCCAGCCACGAAAGAGCTGGGCCAGGATGCCGAAGGGGAACGACAGTAGCATCCAGGTCCAGTTCATCTTGTGAAACAGCACGTGCTCCACCTGTTTGAAATCGAACCCACGATACATCCAGTAAAGAATGGCACCGCCCAAAATGAGCGAGAAAGCCACCTTACATGTATTGTTTACTATCTTTTTTATGTCCATAACTCATGCAAAGGTAATCATTTTATCGTCAAAAGTGTATTATCTCGGATTTTTTTAGCATAAATAAACGATTGAGGGTTTCTTTGTAATTCAAGTTTCGCAAGTTTTTCCCCACACGCCCTGAAGGAGCAAAAGCTTTAAAATACACCCCAATTCGGGATAAAATAGCGATTAGTTGCATGTGAAGACAGATACGTGAATTCTCTTCCCATGCCATCTGACACGGGCTGTATATAAAGAATGGTTTCGATAATGTATCTCTTGCGCAGCATCATTCTGTCATAGAACGGCATCAGCTTGTTTTTCATGTTTACGCGCAACCCTGTCACCAGCTGTATTCCATCCTCAAAGAGGAAGTCAAACAGCTTCTGTGAAATATAGCCTTTGTCAGCGAACAGCTTGCCATACAAACGTTTAGCACTCTACAAATTTTTCATAATCTCCCATAAGCCTAAAGTTTGTATTGTGAAAGTCAATATTAATCTGTCGAAGACAAATCAAGCAAGAAATCATAGATGCTGATAATCTGAATACCATCATCATCGCTCCACGATTTTGTATGCTCACCAACGATAAGGAGTTTACGGAAAGAATCACTCACTAAGCGCAAGGAACGTTTCTCCTGCTCCATTTTGTCGGCATCAGGCATTCTCCAAGCCGATTGTATATAAATGCGTTGACTACCTTTATTGCAGACGAAATCAACTTCAAGTGTGACACGGATATTTTGTCCCTTATCGTTTCTAATCCTTTGAGCAACGTTGCCAACATCAACGAGCCAACCACGCATACGCATTTCATTATAGATGACATTCTCCATGATGTGGGTTGGCTCTGTTTGTCGGAAAGAAATGATAGAGTTGCGCAAACCGATATCTTGATAATAGTATTTTGATAGCGAGCCGATGTACTTGCGTCCTTTAATGTCATATCGCTCAGACTTCTCAATAAGGAAAGCATCTTGCATATATTCAAGATATACGGAAACCGTCTTGTCCGTGATATTCTGAACGTTGCTTACAGACTTGAAAGTGTTGGCAATATTAAGAGCATTGACAGGTGCGCCTATGCTTGAAGCCACAGTCTTTGAAAGCTCTTCAAATTCAGGTTTTAAGGTAATGTCATTACGCTCATATATGTCACGGAGATACACGGTACGATATAGTTTACGCAAGAAATCGGATTTCTTATCATCGCCAATTTGAGTTAAGAGTTGTGGAAGTCCACCAAACATAATGTATTCAGACCACGCATCTTCCTTTGAACCAGGAAAAACAGACATAAATTCCTTGAATGACAAAGGCCAAACATGGATTTCATCACCACGCCCACGGAACTCTGTCACCACATCAGATGAAAGGAAGCGTGAATTAGAGCCTGTAACATAAACATCAATGCCTTCAGTTACCGAGAGAGTGGAAAGAACCTCAACAAAATCATTCACTTCCTGTACCTCGTCAATAATGATGTAGTATGTTTCATCGTCTTTCATTTCCTTTTCTACCCAATCAAGTAAATAGTCAGGGTCTTTGAATGGCTTGTTCTTTCGACTCTCCATATCAATAATTATGATATGGTCTTCCTTAACACCATCATCCAACAGGTGCTGTCGGAAAAGCTTCTTTAGCAAGAAAGACTTTCCCGAACGTCTTAATCCTGTTATAATTTTAATCAATCCGTTGCCTTTAGAACGAATCAATTGGTCGATATAAGTACTTCTGTTAACTATCATGCATTCCGAAAAAGTGGTACATGTTCCACTTTTTCGGAGCAAAGATAATGCTTTTCTTTTAAAAGGAAGACAGTTTCTTTAGAAATTTGACAATTTTAGCCAAAATCGCTACTCTACATATACACCTCAATCCCATTTACCTCAAATATACACACATTTCGAAGCTGCCGGATTTCGTTAGAGTCCGGCAGCTTCATTCGTCTTGTGCTTTTGTTGAAGTCATATTTGAGGGAGATGCAGCGGTGCAAGGACTGGATTTCACCGCTGCGAGTCTATAGACGGATAACCCAAGGCAAATGGACTCATGCAGCACGCCCTCTGGGCTAAGAGCTTTTGGGTCTTCAGCCCCGTACTTCAACCACTTGAGTTCTTTTTGAATAGAGGTGGCGTGTGGTATACAAGGGTAAGAACTTGACCTGAGTCAAAAAAAGAGTAGAAATTACACTTTATTGTTCAAAATGTTTGCGCACACACAGAAAATGCCGTACCTTTGCATCGTCAAAAGGATAATAAAGCATTACGCTATATATATTCAATAAGTATTAATTCAGTTTAAAGGTAAAAAGATTATGGTATTTATGATGACTTTTGCCGTTGTGGCAGTAATGATTGCCCAGGCAGTGAATGTGGAGAACAAGCTTGACTAAGCACTCCACCTTTTTCTAAAGAACAATTTATTAGAGAGATTATAGAAATGGAAACGGGTTTTGGCTCACGAGAGCTGAAATCCGTTTTTCTATGTGTGTCGGGCATGACACTAACCTAACTGGTTCAATTCCAGTCGCAGGTATTTACC
>OWJF01000205.1_pt1 | contig 30174 bp, 23 predicted proteins | sample 1732941 | NCBI WGS metagenome assembly OWJF01 (sample SAMN05065770, study PRJEB22554) | human gut metagenome | biome: ENVO:2100002; feature: ENVO:00000062; material: ENVO:00002003 | host: Homo sapiens | place: USA
GTGCCCATCAGACAATAGGGAACTCCGCGCTGAAGATGAGGAACAAGACACTCGTCGAATATTACATCAGTGTTATGAAGCGGTATTCAAAGAAACTGCTGAGTATCACTGATATAGTAGTGGCTGACGCATTCTTCTCCACATCCACGTTCGAGAAGGGCATATCGGAGCTTGGCTTCTATCTAGTCAGCCGCTTCCGTGACAACGCTTGTCTGCATTACATTCCCAAGAAGGAAAAGAGGCGTGGACGACCAAGAGTCAAGGGAGACAAGATTGACTTGGCAAATCTCAACCTCTCATGTATGGAAGAACTGTACATTGATGGACTGGACGGAAAGGCGTACACCCTTGAGGCTTATGCTAAGGCTCTGAAGAAGAGGGTGCGACTTGTCATCTGGCGAATGCCCGGTGGAAAGTGCAAGTTGTTCTTCTCGACAAAACTCTCAATGACTGGTGAGGAAGTATTGAAGACATACCGCACTCGTTTCCAGATAGAGTTCTGCTATCGCGACAGCAAGCAGTTTACGGGACTTATGGATTGTCAGGCAAGACACAAGAGACAGTTGGACTTTGCGTTCAACGCATCGTTCTCCTCACTGAATGCCGCCAAGGTCTTCATGAAAGACAATGGCATGGACAATTCCATGGAAAAAGTTAAGTCGTTGATGTTCAATACGAACTATACGAAATTAATTTTCGACATGTCCCGATGCCGACCGAACCGAACTTTAATTAGTAAGATTGTCAAAGAACTCATTGGCTGGCAGCCTAAGGCCGCGTAGCCATATACTCAAATTTTAACGAACTATTGTTTTTAGGTTTATTATAATTATGATTGAAGTCTTGTTCAACTGCGCTTGCGCTGCGCGTCCCATATCTCCCAACTGTTTATTATGTTCTGCCAAAGGATATAGCATCCGGGACCAACTGACGACAGCGGCGTGAGATAGGCGCAAGCTATCCATATTGCAAATGCGGTGTTCTTCTGCCCCAAAGCCTGACCGGCGTTGACAGTCTGACCGAAGCGCGAGCCTATCACTCTGCCGCAGGCAAACTGAAACAGACACAGCAGTAACGAACACACTGCTATAACCAGCAGGAATATTATGGTCGTGTTTGCATGAAGGATGTTCTTCATGGTCGTACCCGACACTATGAGGAGCGAGCATCCCCAGAGATAGTACGACAAATCCTTCACCGACGTGATGCGCTGGCAGAGCCGCTGGGCGTGATGCTTCACCAAGTAAGCCAATATCATAGGCACTACGAGCACGGTGAACACCTTATATAATATGAGCGTGAACGCCTCGAAGAAATGTATGTCGGCAGCCTGGTCTATCATCGGGAAGCAGACGGGTATGAGCAGTGCGGTGATAAGGTTGGAGATAAAGGTGTAGGTGGTCATCTCCTCAAGGTTGCCTCCGAGTTTCTGTGTAACCACTGCTGCTGCTGAAGCACACGGACAGATAATACATGTGAGCACGGCTTCGGCAAGTATAAGGCTGTCGCCAACAAGACGAAACGCCATTATCACTGCCACTACTGCCGCAACTGTCAACACCTGAAACACGCCTATCCACAGATGCCACGCCACGGGGCGCAACTTACGGTAGTCGACCTTGCAGAATGTCACGAACAATACAAGGAACATGAACGTCGGGAGCATCGTGTCGAACACTGGTTCGGCTGCCGTTGCAAATCCGTCGAGCGCAGGTATGAGCGCAAAAAACAGATAAACGATTATGCCGGTGCCTATAGCCACCGGCAGAGTCCAGTCTTTTATGAATCTAATCACCTGCATATAGTCATTACTTTGCGTTAAGCAAGGGCAAAAGTACAAAATAAATGGCAATATAAAGGGGCAAATATCAATAAATATGGTTCATACGATATTTGTGACAACTAATATGCACTGGCTAACTGCTCAGGAGGGTGTGTCATAACTCAATTATACGGGCTGAAAGCCCAATAAGCACATAGCCCAAGGCAGCGCCTTGGGTGTACGGATTGAAAATAGCAAAACGCCCTGCAAGGGCAAAAGCATTGATAATTAACGCTTTTGCCCTTACAGGGCGCATTGTTATTTGGGACATTTTACCCAGGGCGTTGCCCTGGGCTATGGGCTTCTGCCCCTTCGGGGCGTGCTGCTGTGACTTTTGACACGCCCTCGCTTCAATCAATTTATGCCTCAAGCTTCTTCTCCAGACGCTCGCGTATTGCAGCGATGAATCCTGCAGAAGTCTTGGTCTGCGGAGTAACGCCTTCCATAAGTCCGGCGAGGTCCTTAGTAACGATGCCTTCGTTGAGTGTATCGAAGCAAGCAGCCTCAAGCTGGTTGCCGAAGTTGACGAGTTCGGGCAGATTGTCCATCTCGCCGCGCTTGCGCAATGCACCGCTCCATGCGAAGATAGTAGCCATCGGGTTGGTAGATGTCTCTTCACCCTTAAGGTACTTGTAGTAGTGACGTGTCACTGTGCCGTGAGCAGCCTCATACTCATACTTGCCGTCAGGCGAAACGAGTACAGAAGTCATCATTGCCAATGAGCCGAATGCTGTAGAGACCATGTCCGACATAACGTCGCCGTCGTAGTTCTTGCAAGCCCAGATGAAACCGCCCTTCGAACGGATAACACGAGCCACAGCGTCGTCGATGAGAGTGTAGAAGAACTCCAATCCGCGCTTCTCAAACTCTTCCTTATACTCCTCGAACACTTCGTAGAAGATGATCTTGAACTGAGCGTCATACTTCTTAGAGATGGTATCCTTTGTAGAGAACCAGAGGCTCTGGTTGGTGTCAAGAGCGAACTTGAAACATGAGTGAGCAAACGAACGGATAGACTTATCGGTGTTGTGCATAGCCTGGAGCACGCCAGCGCCCTTGAATGTATGCACTACAACCTCCTCGTGCTTGCCGCTTTCGCCGTCGAATACAAGCTTGGCAACGCCCGGCTCGTCAGCGCGAATCTCAACGCTCTTGTATACGTCGCCGTATGCATGACGTGCGATAGTGATAGGCTTCTCCCAGTTGCGCACTGCGGGATGAATGCTCGGGATAGTGATAGGAGTACGGAAAACGGTACCGTCGAGAATAGAACGGATAGTGCCGTTCGGACTCTTCCACATCTGGTGGAGCTTGTACTCGTCCATACGCTGATGGTTAGGTGTAATGGTGGCGCACTTCACAGCCACACCAAGACGCTTTGTAGCCTCAGCAGCATCCTTTGTTATCTGGTCGCCAGTCTCGTCACGCTTTACCAGTCCGAGGTCGTAATATTCTGTTTTGAGGTCAACGAACGGAAGGATAAGCTCATCCTTGATCATCTTCCACAATATACGGGTCATTTCATCGCCATCCATCTCCACAACCGGAGTGGTCATCTGAATTTTCTTTTCCATAGTAGTATGATTTTTGAGTTTTGAATTTTGAGTTTTGAATTGTTGCGCGGAGCGCAATTTTGAATTTTGAATTTTGAGTTTTGAATTGTTGCCAAAGGCAATTTTAAGTTTTGAATTTTGAATTGTTGTCTGCCAATTCCAAATTGAATAATTCAAAATCGGCGTAGCCGACAATTCAAAACTCAACATTCAAAATTCCTAATTGCTTCATCGCTTCGATGAAGCATAGTAATTCATCAAGCATCCGTCTGCCAATATCTGGCGCTCGTTGGCTGTCAGGTTCTGGAAGAAGAGGTGGATAGGCTTAACGCCGTCCTTGGTGATTACCTGAGCGTCAATCTCCTCCTTGCCGGCGAGTATAGCCTCACGTATGCCAGGGATGAACACCTTATCGCCCGGTTCGTAGTTGAATTCAACATCCTTAGCGATAGTGAACGGAACGATACCCCAGTTGATACAGTTAGAGCGGTAGCGCTTTGTGGCATACTCGTAGCAGATGTTGGCATCGCCACCGAGCACCTTCTGACAGCTGGCAGCCTGCTCGCGTGCCGAACCGTCGCCCGGACGATTGGCGAATACGCATGAGCCGAACGATGTGTTCTCAGCAGTAGCGCCTACAGCCTTCAATGCCTCAGCCACATTCTCGCTTACATTGCCCTCACGGCGTGCGAGGTCCTGCTTCTGAATCTCCTTGCTCAGTCCTACGTATTCAGGTACACGGCGTGAGAGAGCGAACTCAGAGAGCTTCAACGGATTAGAACGGTAAGAGCTGGTTTCGCCCGAAGGGATAAGCTCATCGGTCGTTGTGACGGGGTCGTGGATAACGGCTGCAAGCTCAACGAGCATGTTCTCCTGCATCGGATACATCTTAGGCCAGTCCTTGATGTTCGGACCATAGCGCAGTTCGGTCTCAGGACGAGCCTTGCCGAATCCGTTGTAGACGCGGCACTTGTATATCTTGTCGTCGTAAACGTATGGCTTGTGTGTGTTCTCATACTCAACGTCGGTAGCAGCTGTGATAATGCCACCGTTGGCAGCAGTAGCTGCAATAGAGCGTGCGTCCATAAGGGCTACGAGTGAGAGCTGACCCTGACCCGGCTTAGAACCCTCACGGTTGGGGAAGTTACGAGTTGTATGACGAATACTCAAACCGTTGTTTGAAGGAACGTCGCCTGCGCCGAAGCACGGACCGCAGAATGCAGGCTTCATCACAACGCCTGCCTCAATCAAGTCGGCAGTGATGCCCTCGCGTGTCACTGCCATCGAAACCGGAGTCGACTGCGGATAAGCCGAAGCTGTGAAGTAGTCGTTGCCGATATTGTTACCCTTAAGTATGGCAGCAGCCTCAGCGAGGTTGTCGTATGTACCGCCCGAGCAGCCGGCTATGATGCCCTGGTCTGCCTGCACCTTTCCGTCAACCACCTTGTCAACAAGATGCACGTCCACCTTATCACCGAAACGCTTCTTTGCGTCTTCCTCGATGCGTGTGAAAATGCCAACGGGATCGGCCTGAAGCTCGTGGATTGTAACGGCGTTCGACGGGTGGAACGGCAGTGCAATCATCGACTCCTGTGTAGAGAGGTCGATGCGTATCATCATGTCGTAGTAAGCTACGTCGCCCGGCTTCAGTTCGCGATAGTCCTGCGGACGCTCGTGTATTTCGTAATGGTGCTTCACCTCGTCGTCGGTAATCCAAATTGAGCTCAAGCAAGTGGTCTCGGTGGTCATGATGTCGATGCCGTTACGGAAGTCGATAGGCAGATTCTTGACGCCAGGACCGGCAAACTCCAGCACCTTGTTCTTTACGACACCGCTCTCGAATGTAGCCTTAACGAGCGAGATGGCAACGTCGTGCGGACCAATACCCTTCTTAGGTGCGCCCTCAAGCCATACCAATACCACCTCAGGAGCATTGATGTCCCATGTGTTCTTAAGAAGCTGCTTGACAAGCTCGCCGCCTCCTTCGCCTACACCCATGTTACCCAACGAGCCGTAGCGTGTGTGTGAGTCGGAACCGAGTATCATGTTGCCGCACTTCACCATCATCTCGCGTGCATACTGATGGATGACAGCCTGGTTGGCAGGAACGTATATGCCGCCATACTTCTTGGCAGCCGAGAGGCCGAACACGTGGTCGTCCTCGTTGATGGTTCCGCCCACAGCGCAGAGTGAGTTGTGGCAGTTGGTCATTGCATAAGGCAGCGGGAACTCCTCGAGTCCACTAGCGCGTGCAGTCTGAATGATACCAACGTATGTTATGTCGTGCGACATCATAGCATCGAAGCGGATACGCATCTTGTTGCCCTTACCGCCGTCGACATCGTGCGAACGCAAAATACCGTATGTGATTGTATTCTCGCGGGCCTCATCGGGGGTCATGCCCTGATAGTTGTCGCGGATTTCAGTTCCGTTAAGGAGATAGACTCCATGATTGATAAGTTCCACCATAATGTCAATGTTTTTAGATTTTCAAAATATAAAGTTAGTAATTATTTATCATTCTCCATTGTTTGCGTTAACAAAATCACCTAAAAGGTATTAAAAATACACTTTTTCGGTATATTTGTTGCAAATAATTCAATCTTTTCGGGTTATTCCGAACAAAAAGACAACTAACGCCAACATATCAGCACTGCCTCCAGGCGATATGTTCCGACTCACAAAGTCGCGGTTCATGTCTTCTATTCCTGCCTCCGAGAAGTCCTCAAGCAAGCGTCTTGCCTCGGTCTTCACTTGCAGCATCGTGTCGTAGTCGGTGCGATATACGATGTTGGTATCGTCGAGGTCGCACATAATACGCAGCAGGGTCTTGTGCTTTACGTACGAGTCGTCGCCTTTGATGCGTGTCTCGTAGAATGGTAGCCATTCGCCGAAGAGTTGGCTGTAGCCTTCGCGGGCATTGTCGAGCGCACTCTTGAGCTTGCACCCTGCCTGGGCAAGCTGTTTGGCACGGCTGCCGTGTGTGCCGCTGGTGTCGGGAAAACCGTTGGCAAATTGTGTTATTGTGGCAGAAAGCAAGTCGCCAGGCACGTACTCTTTGCCGTGAGTAGTTGTTGCCACTTTGCCTCTACCTATTATATATGTGGCTGCGGTGAGTGCCAGTCCCATCGAGAAGAGCGCTCCCTTGTAGGTATTTACGCCTCCGGTAGACTTGAACATGGCTTTCTCAGCCTCTAAGCCTATGCTTACTATGTCGTTGTGGGCTGGCAGTTGGGTGCTGTCGTAGCCCAGTGTGGCGAGCCTAACGAAGTAAGGGTGCAGCGCGCGTATGCTGCGCATCATCAGCGCATGGTCCATGTCGCGGTGTGCTCCGCTGTCGTGGCTGTCTACGAGTCCCGGCTTTGGCGTAGTGTTCAGCTCTGCCTTCAAAGCTCGTGTTGCCAAGTGGGCTACTATGTAAGGTACTGTGGTGGGCGGAACGAGCCGTGCAGCCAGTGCGAGATGATTCTCTACTATTGCCTTGCGCACTCTCGATGCGCTCACTGCTACCCCACTCTTCTCCAGTCGTGCCACCTCGCGCACGTCGGGCAGCATACTCTTCATCAGTTCGTTGTAGCGTCGGGTCAGCGGGTCGTCGGGTTCGGTTCCCACGAAACGCACCGTTGCGCCCAGTGCCGGAGCTATATGTCGTCTGTATAGGTCGATGTCGAGTGTCATCTGAGTGTCTGACGCATCCGAAAGACTCTTCAGGAAGTACGTAGGGAATGTGGTTGCGCTTATGGAGTATTCGCTGCCGTCGCACACCACTACATTATTAATATGTGCCACGCCCCGAACTATCATCGCCTTGCGTTCGTCGTAGCCGAACATCGAGCAGTCTTCTCTCACTACCAGTATATATAATGTGTCCACCTGTTGCGCCGCCTGCTCTATCAGATAGCGGTGGCCGAGTGTGAACGGGTTGCAGTTCATTATGATTATGCCGCTTTGCGGCATAATCGGTTGTGGGGTTGAGGGGTTGGGATGGTGAAGTTCGCAATTGGATTTTTCACTTTTCACTTTTCCCTTTTCACTTTCCAACTCTTCACAATACCTCTTTATTCCTCCTATGCCTGTTTCCATCAGTATAGCCTTTGGCGCTTCGGCGAGGAGTCGGAACGACATGCTCTCGAACATCTGTCGGTTTTGCGGTTTGGTGAACAGCTTCACGCATTGATGTCCGTCGGCGTTGGCATGTGCAATGAGATGCGACACAATCTGGTTGGCTACAGCCTCGCCCTTATGTCCGTCAGCCACTGCCACGCATTTTATTACGCCACCCTTCAGTCCACCACCGGCTACTATTTCGTCGGTAGTCTCATCGACAAGGGCGGCGTAGTAGTCTACATCGTCAAGACGCAGGCCGTTGTCGCCCAGAAACTGTTCTATGCGGCGACGCTGGCGGGGTATGGATGGATTTAGCTGTATCAGTTCCAATGTAAGATGCGGATTGTTAAATGTTAATGATAATCGTTAGTTGTTTGACCTGTAAAGATTTAAGTTGATTGCTTCAGGGCATAGTCGTCAGTCATCTGCTTTATCCTTGCCCATATCTCTTCTTGTGTGTGCCACCGCATTCGCATGCAGTATCTGGCTTCGTAATCGCATACGAGGCAGCGTCGGGGTTGTCCCCCTACTCTGTCGCGCGACACCGGGATGCCTTGTGCGTCAATCACGTCGATGTCGAACAGTCGGCCCAACGGATGTGTGTCCTCAATCTCTACTGCCACGCGCTTGGCTTCAAGCAATGGCAGCGGGGTAATCAGATAGGCTTCATAGCCAGTATTAAGGTCGCGTTCGATAAGGCATCCCTCATCATTAGTTTTCAGTTCATTGGTTAGTAATTCAGTTTCAGGTATCAGTTCATCACTTCTCATTAATTCGTCTGTGTTCTTCACTTTTCGTTCTTCACTCTTCACTCTTCGTTCTTCACTCTTCATTCCGAACGCCTTTCGCATAACCTCAACGGCAGCATGCGCTACGGTGAGCGACTGAAGGTTACGCTTCACGCTTCCTGGCATAACCACCGTCAGACACACCAGTGTCTTTCCCGAGTGTTCAGCCATCAGCTTCTGCTGCATAGCATGGCGTGCATCGCGGCTCGCCAGAAGTTCGTCAAGCGTAATAGGCATATTTTTCATTTCATTAGTTATTTACAGAGTTATTGCGTGTCGATGGCGTTATGCCGTCTGCACGATTAGGTATCTCTCACAATGCTATTGTGAGGGCGATCTTGAAGCGAAATGAAAAGGGAATGAGGGCATCCACCGCAAGGGCTAATAACACTACCCACGTAAATACGAGAACACTCCCTTCCATAAAATGCTGAAAAGAACCGCCTTCGATACTTACGCTCACGCGAGTGGTATGTATAGATTTAATTTTATGGCGTAAAGTTACATCATTTGCTCGAAACAAACAAATTTTTACGCCTAAAAATTCGTATATTCCGACATTATAGACTACTTTGCTTGACAAATGCAAAATCATAGGAGGCTATAGCGTCCCAACAGTCAAAAAAAAGGACTCCTTTTGGGTTGCAAAAGGGCTCCTTTTGAAGTGCAAAAGGACTCCTTTTAGAGGGCAAAAGGACTCGTTTTGAAGTGCAAAAGGACTCCTTTTGGAAAGGGAGGATAAAAACAAGAGGGTGTGCACTCTATATTTCTTGCGTAGAAACATAGAACACACACCCTCGTTATTAATATTGTATAGCGAAACGTTGGCTATTAACGTTCACGATACATAACGTTCTTGATACGTGCAAATCCCTCATACTCCTTGTCGAGAGTGAGTGTACCGGTAGCCTGGTCGAACTTGTAGAAGCGCAGCACTCCACCGTTGCCGTCGGTGCTTGAAGTCTTGTACGAACCTACGATGAGCTGATACTGCTGGGCAGCGAACTCTTCGCTCTTGTCGGAGAGCATCGTTGTAGGATGGAGGAAGAGGTTGAACTTAAGCATTGTAACTTCCTCGCCCGGCAATGTCAAAGCCAAATTGGCTGCATGATTAATGAGGTGATAGCTGTACACCTTGTCGCCGTCGTTGTAGAACATGTAAGGATACTGCGAGTGGAAGGCAAACGACGTAGCCTTGTCTACACCAGTAGCGGCTGTAAGCGGCTCGTACATAGTCTGAGTTATCTGACCGCTGCTGAGGTTGATGCCGTACACATAGCGCTGCTTGGCATCGTCCTGCAATACTGAATAGACAGTACTTCCCGAGAAAGTAGTGTTGACCATAGTAATGAGGTCGCAACCGGTTCTGTACGAGAATAGTTTGTCGGAAGGGTCATCGAGCGTTGAGCACATGCTTGATTTGCCGTTGTCAGAACCATCCAATACAACAAACTGCTTATTGTCCATATCATAGAACAGTACCTTATTAGCAAGATAATCCGCAGGGCGTTGAGCCGATACACCAACAAACGGAGCGGCATGGAACTCTGGGTTGCCACCATCAGTGAATGTATTGCACGCATCTTCATAACGAGCGCCCGACTTCGAGCTCTTAACGTAGATGTTTCCCTTGTCGGTAATGGCAAACATCTTACCCATACTGAGTCCGTTAAGTTCTACAACTTCCTCGTTTTCAGGTGCCACCATAAACTCCGATGTAATGTTATACTGCGATGTCAGTGTGGTCTCATTAAGCGTATAGGTGCCATGTTCGGTGCAATACCACAAACCATTGCGTCCATAGTAATTGAACGGATAGGCATCCATATACATCGACCGTGCGCCCTTAAGTTTGGGATCTTTGGAACCGAGCAGATTGGTTACTACATTGATACGTGTCGGCGAGATGCGCGACACGAGGTCAAGGCGAGCGTTGCCATCCTTATCATCGCACAGAACCATCCATCCTTCATATGTAGCCGATGTTACCTTAACGGGCACTTTGAAGTTGGTGGTTACACCAGTCGACTTGTTGGTGACCATATACTGTATCACATAGTCACCCTGAGCAAGGTCGGCAAAGTACTTAATGTCCTTTGCGTGTTCTTCGTTGATGTCCTTCTGACGTGTTCGAGTGTCCTCAAACGTGCCACCACTCTTCCACAACAGACATCCGAACTCGTAATTGGGATTGTTGTCGATTGTCCCGTTCTGCGATGATGTGAATGTAGGGTTCAACTCTATGTAATCGCTCTTCTGCACAACGCTTATCTGGTCAGGGAATCCGTCACCCGTAATTTCCTCCGTTTCGGTATAGGTGTAGTTGCCCTTATCCTCGTAGCATGAGGCGAACATGGCAGTCGTAGCCAGCAGCGCCAATATAGTATGCTTTGTTATTGTTTTCATATACTGATGTTTAATTGTTCGAACCAAGCTTTGAATAGTCTACTGCATACGACGGTGCCAACTGCATGTACTTGCCGTCCTCGTCGTAAACCGGTGTGCCTGCATTTGCCATTTCCTGCAGATACTTCTGCGTTTTCTTGGCTATGTAAGACATTGTACCGTAACTTACCTTACCTCCATACGCACTCCAATCAGAATGCAGAAGATCCATTACCTTGTTTACTACCGTCTCCTTAGCTACCGACCATGCTCCCAAACAGTCTGCGCCATACCAGCTCCAATACATAGGTTCTGTCCAAATGTTGTTGTATATGAACTTGAACTGAGTGCCACAAAGTTGTTTGCCAGGTTCGCTCCAGCCTACCGTACTCTTATACGATTTAAGTTCGGCAGTGAAGTTTTCGTTGTCGCTAAGTTGGAAAACAAGTCGCAGAGACTGCTTGCGGAGTCTATCCGTCTTCTTCAACACCACAAGCACGCGAGTAGAATTCTTGCCTGCGGGTATAAAGCAGTCGTCGCCTGTGAATACGTAGTCTTCATTCTCCACAGCGGTAGAAAGTTCCTTATTGACCGAAAGCTTGAATGGACGGTCATAATCCTTCACGTCGCCCATTATCTTTACTGGTAGATAGAGTTTGTACTCTACAACCTCTTCCTTATAGTTGGCGAAGGTAAACACCATTGAATCAGAATACGCCAATGGGGTTCCGTTTATGTCGGTAGTGGTAGTACGCTGAATGTATATGCCGGACTTCTTTCCGTCAAAAGAAGTGAAGTCTTCTTCGGAGCAAGCCGCCATAAAAACGATAGCTACTAAAGCCAAAGCCGTTGATAATATCTTTCTCATAATTATCTGTTTTTCGTGTTATCTGTTTTCTTTCTCACTCGACGGAGTAGGCAGCACGTATACGGCTGTCGTTGGGTTTACGCTCGACCACTGGTTGCTGATATTGCCGTTGAATACGCCTCCAATTGACGAGAACGTGCGCTTGAACATAAAGAATATCTGTCCCTCGCCCCAGAACTCGCGTATGTATTCAAGTTTGAGCTGCTGGTCAAACTCCGAGGCCGAAGCCGAAGCGTTCAAAGGAGTAGCACCACGCTTGTTGAGTATTGCGTTGAGATAATTGACTGCTCCTGTCATATCACCCTTCTTCTTCATACAGTCAGCTGCAATATAGTAAGCTTCGCTTATGCGCATTAGCGGCATAAGGACTGCAAAGAGAGGCGAAGCGCTTGCATCGTAGGTTACCTCCTTGAACTTGCCGAAGTTGTAGTAGCTGCCGTTGTGTATCCACTGCGACTGGAAACGGTAGTCGGCCTGGTTGGGGAACAGCTTCTCTATATATCCGGCGTATGGTCGGTACATATCGGTAGAGTTGAGGTTGGCACCGTCGAATACGTTCTTGTAGATGTCCGAGCGCTCGCTATTGAATACACCGAAGAGCACCTCTGTAGAGAATATACGGTCAGGATTGTAGGTGTTGCCCAACAACTTGTCTGGATTGACAAACGGCAGGAGGTGCTTCACGTCCTCGTTGTCGGTTATCTTCTGTGCCTCAAGCAGAGCGTTGTCGGTGTCGCCAGCCCACTGATATACACGAGCCTTAAGCAAAGCAACAGCGAAATAGTTAAGTCGCATCTGGCGATAGCTGCGGTAATTATCGTTGTCGTCGTTATTCTCTTCAGTCACACCGACAGTCTGTATCGGGTCAGCAGCCTTCAGGCATTGCTCGGCAGCATTGAGGTCGGGCAGAAGATGGTCGTAGACAATCTCCTTCGACGACAACAAGTCGTAAGCCTTCGGCTCGGTAGAGTCGTTGTAAGGTATAACGGCTGTTTTCGAATCCTGGCTGTATACAGTACCGAAGAGACGCAACAAGTCGAAATGCAAGAATGCACGAAGGGCAAGCAAATCGCCCTTTATCAGGTTCTTGTCAATGTCTGGGAGCACGCCTTTCTGTTCGTCTACTCCCTGAAGGATAACATTGGCATTGAGAATAGTCTGATAAGCCTCCTGCCAAACATAGTTGAGACTGCTCTGCAGCGTAGAGTTGCTGTACTTGAAGTTAGACCAAAGATACTTGGGCGAATACTGATTAGTACCAGCTTCATAGCGCTGTCCCATCAAGTCTATGGCTCCATAGCTCAGCGTATTGCCGTAAAGAGTGGTAGAGGCAAGGCGGTTGTACACACCATTTACAGCTGTATAGAAACCTGCCCTTGTAGAAAACTGCTGCTCGGCAGTGGTCTTGTCCTTCGGCGTATAGTCGAGCCAGTCGCTACAACCAGACAGTACGAGCGTGGCAACCGCAAGAAGGAGTATGCTGAATATGTTGTTTGTTTTCATAATAGCTATATATTATAATGTGAGTGAAAGCGCAAACGAGAAGCTGCGGGCGAATGGATAAGATGTACCGCGCTCCTGCTTGATAGACGAAATGCGGAAGATGTCGTTCATGTAGGCATTGACGCGCAGACCGCTGAGTCCGAGACTGCGTGCAACCTGCGGTTCAAACTCGTAGCCTACCTGCAACGATTCGAGCGTGAGCGTGTTCTCGCGCTGTACGAAGCGTGACGACATTGGGGTATTATGAGAGTCGGCTATATTCTTGAACTGAGCATAGTCGCCCGGCTTCTGCCAACGGTCGTAGAGGGCACGCTTGTCCTGGTTGCTGCTAAGCGAACTTGACGATATGTTCTCAACCTTGTTGAATACCGAAGTATTGAAAGCATCGGCACCTATGCGATAACGCAGGATTGCACTGAAAGTGAGACCGCGATAGCCGAAGTTTGTGCCGAATGTACCCTCGGCATCAGGACGTGTATTGCCCACAATCACTTCGTCGTCATAGGTGAAGTCGTAGGTATAGCTGCCATCTTTCTTGATAAATAGTTCGCGACCTGTTGCCGGGTCGATACCAGCCGAGCGTACTGCCCATATATTATCTGGGTCGGCTCCGTCGTAATAGCGCTGTGTGCTACGGTTCTGTCCGAAGTTGTTGAGCGACGACAGCGTATTGCCAATACCGTCAAGCTTGGCACTCTCCGAACGCAATGTTCCACGTACCGACCATGTGAGGCGTTCCTTCAGATTGCGGATGATGTAGTACTGCAATGTAGCAGTGAAGCCCTTTGCTATCTGTTTGCCAAGGTTGGTGTTGTAAGATGTAGTGTATGCACCGAGCGTAGAGTTGTACGACATGGGCAGACCTGACGAAGCTGGCAGACCGATTGCTATGAGCAACGGGTCAGTGCTCTTGTAGTAGTAGTCCATGGTGAGCGACAGACGATTGTTGAACATCGTAAGGTCGACACCGATGTTGCGGTCGAGTGTGGTCTGCCATTCAAGGTTGCGATTACCCATATTGAGCAATACCGAACTCAAGCCGAAATAGTTGTATGCCGTATATGAATACTGGAATGTGGTGAGCGACATTGACGAGTCGTAGTTCTGGTTGCCAGGGTTACCTACCGAGCCACGTATCTTGAAGTAGTTGATAAATGGCAATGCATTCTTCACAAACTCCTCGTTGTGCAAGTTCCATCCAAGACCGAGCGACCATGTATTGATGTACTTCTTGTTAGATCCGAATACCGATGAACCGTTCAAACGGTAGCTCACATCCATAAGATACTTGTCCTGGAAAGAATATCCACCAGTGAGGTAAGCACTAACCGAACGGCTCACACTCTCGCTGTAGGTAGGACGTCCACCATCAGGATAGCCCTTCGAGAACGAAGGATAGGTGAAATCACCTGAGGGGAATCCCTTAACCGAATAGCCCTGCAATGTCGACTTGCTCTCATTGATATTGGCACCAAGAGCAACGTTGATGCGGTGGTCTTGCTTTAGTACAGTAGCGAAAATGGCTGTAAGGTCGCCCTCAACGTTAGTGGTCTTAGTATTGCCGTAGCTATAGCTACCACGCTCCAGAGCATTGGTCGACTCAAAGCGTGTATCGTCGGGCGATACGAAGTTTTCGTTGTCCTTGTTGTAGTGAGTCAATCCGAACTTGGCGCGCAGTCGTAATTCCTTAAGTGGATTGTACTCCATCTGGAAGTAATCGCTAAGCATGAGCTGGCGAGAGCCGTCACGACTGTTGAGGTTGTCGTTGTACATCGGGTTGCCCACACGTGTTTCATAGTCGTTGTTGGCAAGGAACTTGCTTATGTTGCCCTCGTCGTCATATTTCTTATAATAAGGATTGGCTGCGGCATACTGCGCAAACGACACAATAGGATTGTCGGCATTGGTCTGCTGGGCAGTAAACTTGTTGCTGAACTGAAGCTTGCCCACACGATAGGTAAGGTCGATATTGCCACCATATACGTCACGGTTCGACTTCTTCATCACACCATTGGTCTTGTTATAGTTCAAACCTATACCGAAGAGGAAACCACCCGAACCACCATCGAGGTAGAGCTGGTGACGATGATTGATACCAGTACGCAACGGTTCTGACAACCAGTAGGTATCTACTCCACTGGCTATGTCTTTCATGTGCTGCTGATAAAGATTGTCGAGGTCGATAATTTTATCTGCAGGAAGATTGCTATTGGTGTACTTGCCTGCCATCTTCTCGAACTCAAGTTTCTCACGTGCGTTCATAAGATTATAACCGCTGAGGTCAGGTATGCTCACGTCGAGCGAACCATTGTAGCTGACGCGCAGTTGACCTACCTTTGGCTTGACGGTCTCAACAACGACAACGCCATTGGCAGCCTTTGAACCATAAATCGCAGTAGAAGCAGCGTCCTTGAGAATTGTCATAGACGCTATACGGTTAATGTCAAGATTATAAATAGCTTCGAGCGACGACTCGAAACCATCAAGAATAAAAAGTGGTTGGTTGGGGTCTTCAGACAGTTCGTCGCGCATACCGAGCATGCTCGACTTTCCACGGATTTCGATGTCCGGAAGACGGTTAGGGTCAGAGCCAAAGAGGCTGTTGTCCATAACATTGAAAGAAGGATCGAGACTGCGTAGACTCTGTATAGGATTCTGAACGCCTACAGATTTAAGTTCATCACCCGAAAAAGTGGCAGACGAACCGGTAAATGTTTCCTTGCGCTTGGTAACGACACCAGTAACAACTACTTCACCTAAACTACCTGCATCTTCCTGCAGCACTATACGCAAGGGTTTCAATTCGCCCTTGGCGTTGACCGAAACGGTCTGTGGCTTCATACCGATGTAAGTGAACTGAAGATCGGTGCGTGTTCCTTCGGGCAAAGAAATAAAGAAACGACCTGTTGCATCGGTCACAGTTTTCTGATGGGTCTTAGTAGACGTAACGCTTACACCCGGAAGGGGTGAATTCTTGTCATCTACTACTCGGCCCTCAATACGTTTCTTGCCAGTCTGTGTGTCATTCTGAACTACGGACGAAAACTCATGTCTGGGGGGGGGTAATTTTGGAGATACCCGGTGCAGCTTGAGCCGTCGTGGCCAAACACAGACATACAAAAGGTATGGCCATGTGCTTTGCTCTTTCCTTTTTCATAAGTTAATGATTTTAGTAAATATTACGGTTAATCCATTTGCTTAAGTATGGTACACATCAAAAAAGCAATATTATGTCGCATTTTTACGTACTACAATGGCAAAGTTAATAATATTATCTAAATTGCATTAACATTTAGCGATATTTTTTGAAAAAATACAAGAAAAATGTAATTATTAGCGGCAAAAATGGAATATGGGCTGCTAAAAACGAGCAAAAGAATGTATCGAATAACTGCGCAGGCTATGGCGAGGACGCCATAACCTCCTACCGCTTGCACTGACTATCAACTCTTAAATTTGAACTGCTATTATTTTCATCCGAAATACAAGATGTGCCAAAATTGCCTCTCAGTACCGATTTTAATACCTCATAACTGGTACTGGAGTTTCAATTGAATGGCTTGATTACAACACGCCCTACCCCACCTTATAATATAGATGTGATGCGCGTCAGCATTTCGTTTGCTCCGAGACGTTTCTTAAGCGACTGAATGGCCCTTAGCTTATGCACTCTGACGGTTTCTTCGGCTATAGCAATACCGACTGAAATATGTCTTCAGCAGCCTCGCTACTGCCGGTTATACGCACAGCATGGTATGCCAAAGACTCATAGCAAGCGTCGTAAAGCTTGTGGAAGTCCTCGGAAGTAGAAATGTCCTGACATTTTAAAACTGCGCCCATTCTCTTATGTTTTACCGTAAAAGTGAGTTAAATTCCGTGTTTTCAGGTGCTGTTTCCAGGAATTATTCCATCGTTTTACATGCCATTTTTAGGAATTATTCCGTGTTTTAAGGTACTGTTTTCGGGAATTATTCCATCGTTTTACATGCCATTTTCGGGAATTATTCCGAGTTTTTGGGTGCCATTTTCAGGAATTATTCCGTGATTAACAATAAAAAAAGAGAGTTTGGAATCAATAAGCCTGCTATGGCTTTCAACTCCAAACTCTCTGAGTTTAACTTAAATATATCACTTTACCTTTACTCTTCAATGTTCTTGATTACATCCTGTACCGAACCATCGCGGTTGAGAACTACGCCTACAACCTTATCGCCGAACGGCAACGGAGCCGGTGTGCCGATGATAGAGAGGGCACGGTCGCGGAGCTCTTCAAGTGTAACGAGAGGCAAGCCTGCCTGACGCATTCGCTCAGCAATGTCGGGACGCAACGGATTGACAGCAATGCCATACTCTGTAACGACTACGTCTACTGTGCGACCCGGCGTGATGAGTGTCGTAACCTCATCGACGATGCACGGAATACGACCGCGAAGCATAGGACAAACGATGATGCTGAGCGCTGAATCTTCTGCTGTGTCAGGATGACCGCCTACCGCTCCGCGTATAATACCGTCGCTTCCTACGAGCACGTTAACGTTGAAGTGAACGTCAACTTCAAGAGCCGAGAGGATAACGATGTCGAGACAGTGGGTAGCCGAGCCTTCCTCGTGCATACTTGCATACTCGTATGAGGCAACCTCCTTGTGTGTGGGGTCGTTCTTCAATGACTCTGCAGCAACCTTATCGAACGACTGAACGTCGATGAGGCGCTCGATGAGTCCTTCCTCGTGCATCTTAACCATGTGGGCAGTGATTCCACCAAGTGCGAACGAAGCCTTGATACCCCGGTCAATCATGCTCTGGCGGATGTACTTGACAGCTGCCAACGAAGCGCCACCCGAACCGGTCTGGATAGAGAATCCTTCCTTGAAGTAGCCGCTATTGACAATAACCTTGGCAGCCTGTTTAGCAAGAAGGATGTCGCGCGGGTTCTTTGTATCGCGAATAGCACCTGAAGCAATCTTGGAAGAGTCGCCTACGCTGTCTACCTCAACTACGAAGTCAACGTCGTGCTCAGAAATTGAGTTAGGTGTATTGGGATAAGCAACGAGGTCGTCGGTAAGAATCACAACCTTGTCGGCATAGTGAGCGTCGGGCAATGCATAGCCTAACGAACCACAAATACTCTTGGCGTTGGGCGAACGCGAATATCCGCAGGCGTTGCCGAGAGGATCGGAAGAAGACGCACCGAGGAATGCTACGTCAATATGGAGTTCGCCTGAAGCAATAGCTTCACCACGTCCGCCATGCGAACGGAACACTACGGGATGCTCCATAAGGCCATGTGAAATCTCACGAGCTAAATCGCCACGCAGGCCAGAAGTGGAAATCTCGGTGATTACACCATTCTTTATATGGTCGATGAGCGGAGCATGAACGTCCTGCAGACTTGAAGCAGCAAGATGAAGGTTCTTGAAGCCCATAGCAGCGAGCTTGTCAACAACCATATTCACAACCTTGTCGCCTCCACGGAAATGATGATGGAACGAGATAGTCATACCGTCGCGCAAACCAGAGCGGCGAATAGCCTCCTCAAGTGTGACGAGTTTGGGGCTCTTGCGCTGCAATTCCATACGCGGAGCAATCTCCTTGAGCTTCGGCTCAACTTCGTTATATACACTCTTGCCCATTGCCTGGGCCATCTGACCGATGAGGGTCTGTCTTTCTTTCAGTGTGCTCATACCAAGTCCTCCTCTTTAATTACGCCCGAAGCCATGGCAAGGTCAATCACGCGCTGAGCGCGGATAACAACCGGGCGGTCAACCATTTTACCATTAACGGCGATAACTCCTGAGCCCTTGCGTTCTGCCTCCTTAATGGCGGCGATAACTGCCAGGGCCTTGTCGATGGCCTTCTGTGTAGGTGTGAACACCTCGTTAATAATCTCAATCTGACGTGGGTTGATAATCGACTTGCCGTCGAAACCAAGCTGATGGATAAGTTCTACCTCCTTGCGGAATGTCTCCATGTCGTTGAGGTTGCTGTATACAGTATCAAGAGCGTCGATGCCGGCAGCGCGTGCAGCCACAACAATGGTCTGGCGAGCCATAAGCAGCTCCATACCTTCGGGCGAACGCTGTGTCTTAAGATTAGCACAGTAGTCCTCAGCACCAAGAGCGATGCCCATCATGCGCTTGGAAGCGGTGGCGATGGCGTAGGCGTTGACAACGCCGAGTGTGCTCTCGATAGCAGCCATAATCTGTGTACGGCCGAGACAACCAATCTCGCGCTCTACCTTTTCAATCTCGCGCTCTACCTCGACAACCTCTTCGGCAGTCTCAGTCTTAGGCATACGGATAACGTGAACACCTGCCTTAACCACGGCCTCGATGTCCTTCTTGCCATAAGGAGTATTTAGTGGATTGATGCGCACTACCATTTCGGTGGTGCCATAATCGATGGTCTTCAATGCGTTGTGCACCAAAAGGCGCGCTGCATCCTTCTCGGCCATAGTGACTGAGTCTTCAAGGTCGAGCATAATGGAGTCTGGACGGTAGATATACGCGTCCTGCATCATGCCAGGATTATTGCCAGGCACGAACATCATAGTTCTTCTTAGTCTCATAGTTATCTTTTCTTAGGTTAGTCTTTCCACACATCGCATCCCGTTGCTCTTACAGCAGCTGCAGTGGTGCGAGCGCGTATAGTGCAGTCGAGCGCGCCTTTATCGGTGGCGTGTACCTCGGCCTGAGTGATGCCAAGACCTTCGAGTGTCTCGTGTATCACGTTCTTGATCTGGTCGCCAAATTGAAAGGCAACCGAACTCTGAAGCTGGATGTCAAGTCCCGGGCGGTCGCTCGGGGCAATCTGAATCATAATGTCGCCGGACTCCATGGTTCCGGCAGTGGCCTGTTTTAATTCCATAGGTATAGCAGTTATGTTATTAAAATAAATAAAATCATCAGGTTTTATCTGCGGGTAAAGTTACACATTTAAAATGTAATGGCAAGCGAAAACGCAAGAATTTTTATCGATAAAGGCTCTATTTCTTTGCTGTTCAGCGCAAAAGCAGTAATTTTGCACACAGTTATGGACAAAAACATAAAGAACATCATCTTCGACCTGGGCGGAGTGCTCGTCGGTCTGAATCCCGAACGTTGTATCAATGCGTTCAGAGAGATAGGATGCGGGGTGCTCGCATCGTATGTTGAGGAACACCGTACAGAGGATTTGTTCCTCGAAACCGAACTTGGACGCATCGGCGAGGGCGAGTTCTGCAACGAGGTGCGTCGCATTGCCCATACCGACACGCCAGACAAGGACATAGTATGGGCGTGGAACCAGTTGCTAACGGGTATTCCTCACGAGAAACTGTTGCGCCTGGCGCGTCTGAAACAGCAGGGTTACCGACTGTTTTTGCTGTCGAACACCAACTCAATGCATTGGGACCGCTGTCGCGACAACTTCTTCACGGCATGCGGACTGCGTGCCTCTGATTATTTCGAACATATATTCCTATCTTACGAGATGCACATGGCAAAGCCAGACGTGGAGATTTTCAACGAAGCTCTTGCCATTGCAGGCATCAATGCAGCCGAAACGATATTCATCGACGACAGCGAAGCCAACTGCACCGCTGCCGAGAAGGCTGGCATAAGCACTCTGCACGAGACATCGGGCCACCGCTGGCTGTACGAGATTTAAGGACATAAACATTTCAGCAACATCAATCCATTGGAACATAACGCATCTTTTGCGGCTACTATAGGTTTCTTCGACGGCGTGCATAGGGGTCATCAGTTCCTCATAAGCCGACTCAACGAAATGGCTCACCGCATCGGACAGCAGTCGATGGTCATCACCTTCGACCGCCATCCGCGCCAAGTGGTGCATGCCGACTATGTGCCGCAGCTCATCACACCGCTCAACGAGAAACTGCGATTGCTCAACCTTACGGGTGCCGACCGCATCGAGGTGCTCCACTTCGACACAAGCATGGCAGCGCTGTCGGCTCACGACTTCATGCTTGAGGTGCTGCACCGTCAACTAGGTGTGGGCACTCTGCTCATCGGTTACGACAACCGTTTCGGCCATAACCGCGCCGAAGGCTTCGACGACTATGTGCGATACGGCCACGATATGGGCATCAATGTGGTGCAGAACACGCCGATTGACGTGGAGGGAATGCGTGTGTCGTCGTCGCTTGTGCGCCGGCTGCTTGCCGAAGGCGACGTAAGTGCGGCTGCAAAATGTCTCGGACGGAGGTTTGAGATTGAAGGAACGGTGGAGCACGGATATGCCGAAGGACGCAAGATCGACTTCCCTACCGCCAACCTGCGCCCCGACTGCGACTGCCAACTGCTGCCAAGCGACGGCGTTTACGCTACGCGAATATGCGTAGACGGCGGCCCGTGGCTCAAGGCGATGACCAATATCGGCACAAACCCTACTTTCGAGCGCTCTCGCAAGACAATAGAGACGCACATCATCGACTTCAACGCCAACATATACGGACAGCATGCCCGTATAGAGTTCTGCCAAAGACTGCGTGGCGAGCAGAAGTTCGGCAGCGTAGACGAGCTGAAAGCCCAGCTTCAGCGCGACCGTGAGGCAACGCTGGCATATAGGTATTAACCATCAAAACCCATATTTTATGAAACGTACATTATTGGATACGGCATGGTATCTGGCAGCATTCCTTATTATACAGTATGTCTGCATGATGGCAGCAATGATAGGTTTTCAGACTAAAGCCATCACCCCTATGGTGAACATCGTGTCGACTATCGCAGCCAGCATTATCACAATAGCGCTGTACGGATGGCGTAAATGGGCACCGCTCAACAGCATATATCTTAACACCCGTCCATGGTTCACACTGTTCTGGGTAATATGCCTCACCATCGGTTCCTCCATTCCGCTTACGGCAGCTCTCGATGCCACCGGATTGCAACTGCCAGAGATATACAAGCAGATGTTCAAGGGCATGATGCACAACGACTTTGGATTCATAGCAATAGGCGTTCTGGTGCCGATAGCCGAAGAGATGGTGTTCCGCGGAGCCATACTGCGCCGCCTGCTCGACATTACGGGCAATGAGAAGCAATGGATTGCCATCGTCACATCGGCTGCACTGTTCGGTCTGGTACACGGAAACATGCTGCAAGGGCTCAACGCTTTCGCCATGGGACTGATGCTCGGATGGATGTACGTGCGCACACGCAGCATCGTGCCGGGCGTGGTGATGCACCTCACCAACAACAGCCTTGCATTCATTATGGAACGTATGTTTCCCGGAACAGACGACATGACGCTCCGCGAATTCTACGGCGGCGACATGACCAGGGTGTGGCTGAGCGTAGCTTTCTCGCTGATGATATTCGGAGCAGCATTGTATCAGCTAAATATGCGGCTGAAGAAAAATTAGCATATACATTATTTATTATATACAGATTTAGATTTTTACATTGAAGACATTTGAAGAATTGGGCGTAAGCGAGGAGATTCGCCGCGCCATTGAGGAGTTAGGATTCGAGCACCCCATGCCGGTCCAGGAAGAAGTGATACCCTATCTGCTGGGCAACGGCAACGACGTCATTGCTCTGGCACAGACCGGCACGGGCAAGACGGCAGCATTCGGAATTCCGTTGCTCGAACGTACTGACCCCACCAACCGCAGCACGCAGGCCGTAGTGATATCGCCCACGCGCGAATTGTGCCTACAGATTGCCGACGACCTCAAGTCGTTTGCCAAGTATATCAAGGGCATCAACATCGTAGCCGTATATGGCGGCACATCAATCATTGACCAGATTCACGCCCTGAAGCACGGGGCACAGATTATAGTGGCTACTCCGGGACGCCTCATCGACCTCATGCACCGTGGCGCAGCGAAGGTGCAAGAGGTGCGAAACGTGGTACTCGACGAGGCTGACGAGATGCTCAACATGGGCTTCTCCGACTCTATCAACGAGATATTCGACAACGTGCCTGCCGACCGCAACACGCTCCTGTTCTCGGCTACTATGAGCAAGGAAATCGAGCGCATCGCTCTCAACTATCTGCACGACCACAAGGAGATTGTAGTGGGATCGCGCAACGAGGGTGCCGAGAACGTCAACCACATATATTATATGGTGAACGCCAAGGACAAGTATCTTGCCCTGAAGCGCATTGTCGACTTCTATCCGCGCATATACGGCATCATCTTCTGCCGTACCAAGGCTGAGACGCAGGAAGTAGCCGACAAACTTATACGCGACGGATACAACGCCGAGCCGCTGCACGGCGACCTCTCGCAGCAGCAGCGCGACATAACCATGCAGAAGTTCCGCCAGCACATCACACAGTTGCTCGTGGCTACCGACGTGGCTGCACGCGGACTGGACGTTGACGACCTCACTCACGTCATCAACTATGGTATGCCAGGCGACACCGAGAGCTACACCCACCGCTCGGGACGTACAGGACGTGCCGGCAAGAAGGGCACATCTATCAGCATCATCCACACCAAGGAGCGCGGACGTGTGCGCGAAGTGGAGCGCACCATAGGCAAGGAGTTTGTCGACGGAACACTGCCTACTCCGCAGGAGATTTGCTCGAAGCAGCTGTTCAAGGCTATCGACGAGATAGAGAAGGTGGACGTTGACGAGGAACAGATTGCTCCGTTCATGGAGGACATCAACCGCCACTTCGAGTATTTCGACAAGGAGGACATCCTTAAGCGCATCGTTTCGCTGGAGTTCGGCAAGTTCTTGAAGTACTACGCCAATGCTCCCGAGATTGTAAAACCTTCTACACAGCGCAACCGCAAGGACCGCAACGAGGGTCGCGACGGACGCAAGCGCGAGAAGCGTGCACCGGAGTCGGGCTATCGCCGTCTGTTCATCAATCTTGGCAAGGACGACGGTTTCTATCCGGGCGAGGTGATGCAGTTCATCAACCGCAACGTACACGGCCGTCAGGACGTAGGACACATCGACCTGCTGGGTCGCATTTCATATATTGAGGTGCCCGAGGAGGATGCCAACAAGGTGATGCGCGCCTTGGACGGAGCCAAGTATCATGGCAGAACCGTGCGTTGCAACGATGCCGACAGCGATGCTCCTTCGGCAAAGGGAGGTCGCACACGCCGTGCCTCAAACGAGCGCAGCCAGCGCAACTCTACCGAGCGCAAGCCACGCGGCAACCGCGGAACAGCACGCTACGAGAGCGGACGCAAGGACGACTGGCGCCAGTTTATCGACAATCCCAACATCAAGCTTGTGGGCGACGAACCCGACTTCTCGGAAGAGGGATGGGCACGCCGTAAGCCACGCAAGAAGAAGTAAGGATTGTGACGAAATACATATAATATTGTCTAAAACGGACTCAATAGTTAAAAAACATTTGAAAACTCGATGCGAGTGCTTAGTTTTTCGTAACTTTGTACTCTACATCCGTGTAATAAAATGAATTTCACGATGATAGCATCACAACATTAGATTTCCGAATATGACAAAATCGCATATCTTGCTCGCTTTCGCTGCGGCTACAATGACGCTCACCTCATGCTTTAAGGAGGAACCGCTCAACGCCGAATGCGACATCGAGAAAGCTTATATACATGTTGACGACCCATCGGAGATGTTCGTCAAGACCACCGATACGTTGGCTACTACCGACCAGACGGTCAATGTAGTGACGTTCTCGGTGCGTAAGGGTACAGACCGCACAGCTGTGGCACCGTTGTTTCAGATAACACCGGGTGCCACAATATCACCTGCCAACGGTTCTACTCACGACTTCTCGCAGGGTGGTGTGACTTACACCGTGACTTCGGAGGACAAGGCTTGGAGCCGCACGTATACCATACGTGTAAACGAAGTGGCTGACCACTCACCTTCGTACGACTTCGAAAACTTCTTCCTCGAACCCGACAAGAGCAAGTATTACATCTGGACTGACCTCACTGAGGACGGCACACGACTGCTCAACTGGGCTTCGGGCAACGCAGGTTTTGCCATTGTGGGTGGTAATAAGGCGCCAGAACAATATCCAACAGTTCCTCTCGAAGAGGGATATAAGGGTCATGGCGTATGCCTGACCACCCGCTCTACAGGTACAGCAGGCAACTTATTCAAGATGCCAATCGCTGCCGGCAACCTATTTACGGGTGAATTTATTGTCAAGACAGCCACATCGAAACCTTTGGAGTCAACTCACTTCGGCTCAGGCGACTTCTGCGTGATTACCAAGAAGCCTCTTAAGTTTAGCGGCTATTATCAGTATACTCCAGGCGCAAAGGTTACCAACCGCCAGAAGGAGGTGATTGAGGGATTGGTAGACAAAGGCGACATCTATGCAGTATTGTTCCGCAACACCATAAAGGACGAGAATGGCAACGACCAGGTGTTCTATCTTGACGGCACCAACGTAAAGACAAGCGAGCAGATTGTGGCAATTGCCGAAGCAGGCGAGATAAACAAGACCGAAGGTGGATGGCATAAATTTGAAGTAGTGTTCAACTATCTTGCGGAAATCGACCCCGTCATCCTTGCCAACCGTGGCTATAGCCTTGCTGTTGTATGTACATCGAGCATAGAGGGAGCCAACTTCCAGGGAGCTGTGGGCAGCCAACTACTCGTTGACGAACTCCATGTACTTGTTGATGAAGAATAAGCCGTCGGGCTATAAGTTACAACATCTAACACCGTAACAGATATGAAAAGATATATTCTTGCCTTAATGCTCGTAGTGCTCACTGCAACACAGAGCATGGCAATAGGCATATTCGACGACCTGCGCTATCATGTGCGACTGGGCTACAACATCGGTGGCACAGCTCCACTGGGCATGCCAGCCACAATACGCACACTCGACAAGTTCACCTTGGGCAACAACATGACAGTAGGACTCGACGCCTACAAGCCTCTGACTGAGCGTTGGGGACTTATGGCTGGATTCCACTACGAGAACAAGGGTATGCGTACCGACGCCCGTGTAAAGAACTATCACATGGAGATGCGCTACGGCGACCAAGTGATTGAAGGTATGTTCACGGGACAAGTCGTGACAAAGGTGACGGAATGGATGCTTACCATGCCGATACAAGCCACCTACAATGTTTCGAAGAAAGTACGTCTGAAGGCAGGACCTTACTTCTCTTACGTAATGTCGAACGACTTCTCGGGCTATGCCTACGACGGTTATCTGCGTGAGGGCAATCCTACCGGACAGAAGATAGAGTTGGGACACGACGACGGCGAGCGTGGCGACTACGACTTCACCGACGACCTGCGCCACTGGCAGTTTGGTGTTGACGTGGGTGCCGACTGGTATTTCTCAAAGCGCATTGGCGCATACGCCGACTTGGCGTGGGGACTCTCAGCCGTATTCCATAAGGAATTCAAAACCATTGAACAGAAACTCTACCCTATCTACGGCAGCGTGGGACTGATGTACAAACTATAATATAACATTATATAAAACAAGACAACAATTTTATAAGAAAGGAATAATTATGAAAAGATTTTTACTCCCGGCTTTCGCGCTTGCTCTTGCAGTAAACGCTAACGCCACAAGTTTTCAGGCTAACATGTCTGCTGAGCAGCAGGCTGCTGCTCAGGCTGCGCAAGAAACAGTAACATATAAAGGAAAATTGAACATCGAAGTATATGGCGGTAAATTAGACCCTACTGATGCAACAATTGTTGTTTCAAAAGAATCTAACGGTACATATACTTTTGTCCTTAAGAATTTCTCTGTAACAATTGGAGTTCAAACAATGAAGATTGGTGATGCAACCATTTCTGATCTTGAACCCAAAGAAAGCAATGGGGTAATCACCTTGGAGTGTACAGATAAAGATGCGCCCGTCACTAATGGCGATTTGGATGGTGCCTTGAAAGACAACAAGGTTATAATAACCATGAAGTCTACTATAGACAACTATGTCTTGACAACAGACATAAGCCAACTGACAGTAAGACTTATTGATGAAGAAGAGGAACTGGGATATATTGAAATACCGGTTAAGGCTGATTTCAAGTCGGAATCTTACACTCTTCCTACTGCAACGACTCCACAACTTAACGATTTCAGTGGCGATTGGGAGACTTGCATACCTTGGGATAGCGAAGGTAATACAAAATCATCTGGAACACAACCTAAAGGATGGCACATATCGAATGTACATACCTTGTTGGGAGCCATAGTAGCAGGAGAGAAAGTTAATGGTAGCAATGGCACTACAGTTGCCGTTAAGCTAACAAATCAAGATTTATCAGGGCAAAAAATTCCCGCCTATATGTCATTGGGTACTCCATGGGCAACAGCTGAGACCTATTTCAGTAAAGTACGTAAAGCAGATGGAGGCGTATTTGGCGGACTTGATTTCACGTATCGTCCTGATGCTATTAGTTTCGACTATCAACGCGACAACTCCAAGAAAAAAGAGAATGCAACAGCCATAGCATACCTATGGAAGGGCACATGGACACAAACTAATGTTCCTGGCAACACTGCTGTAGGATTTGCTGGTTATGGCACTGCAACAAAATGCACTATGGTCAACCGTGACCGAAACATCCTTGGAAATGAAACATCTGCCACATTGGGCGACCCTGCTACTCACTCTGCAGACGCAAAGCTCATTGCAAAACTCGAGCAGTCAATCTCAGAGAGCACTAATGGCACATGGAAGAGCATGACAATTCCTTTCACATACAATGACGATACTGCCGTACCTGAGTATATCAATGTGATATTTGCAGCCAACGACTACTTCGGCGACCGCAATGGTATTGTTGCAGGCAACTCGCTCACCATCGACAACGTTAAGCTCGTGTACTATCATGCTCTTAATAGTCTGACATACAATGGCACTCCGGTTGCTAACTTTGATGAGGGAACAACAGAATACACATTGAATGGTAAACTTGCAGAGGACTTCGGAAAGGTTAAATTCACCGTAAAGGGTGTAGGTGCAACTTACGAAGTAGCAAAGGATGAGGTCAACAATGTTGCTACAATCACCGTAAAGGGTAACGACTACGACGTTAATCCGTCAAGCAAGACCGTTTATACAATCAAGTTCGACGGTACTGTAGGCATCAACGGTATCACTACCAGCACCAACACTGCCAATGGCGCAATCTACGACCTCTCTGGCCGTCAGCTTAAGACCATGCAGAAGGGCATCAACATCGTTCGCGGTAAGGACGGTAAGATGATCAAGGTGATGAAGTAAACACGTCGACAACGACAGTTCGCAATAACAACTGCGGCACAGAAGCAATGCAACAGAGCTTCTGTGCCGCAGTTTTTTGTTGATACAACAGTAGCGGAGGTCTCCGGCCTCCGCAGCAAGCAATAAAGACACACCCTCCTACTCATTGCTTGCGGCATTATTCTCCGCAAATTTGCGGAGAATAAACCAGTTAATCTCAGCAAAACTTGCGGTAATGACCGATAAATCGTAAATTTGCCAATTACGTCTTGTACCTTACAGACAAACTATGAATTGAACGAATAATACACTTACATATATGAACGTAAAGATAGAACCATCATGGCACGAACACTTGCAGCAGGAGTTTGAGCGGCCTTACTTCGCCCAGCTCACCGACTTCGTGCGCCAGGAATACACCACTCAGACCTGCTATCCGCCGGGTAGCCTCATCTTCAACGCCTTCAATCTGTGTCCGTTCGACAAGGTGAAGGTGGTGATAATAGGTCAGGACCCTTACCACGAACCTCGTCAGGCGCAGGGACTGAGCTTCTCCGTTGCCGACGGAGTGCCTTTTCCGCCGTCATTGCAGAACATCTTCAAGGAGATACAGAACGACCTGGGCAAGCCGATTCCTACCTCGGGCGACCTTACCCGTTGGGCTAAACAAGGCGTATTGCTGCTCAACGCCACTCTAACGGTACGTGCCCATCAGGCTGCATCGCACCAGCGCCACGGATGGGAGACGTTCACCGATGCCGCCATACGTGCTCTCTCAGCCGGTCGCGAGCACCTCGTATTCATTCTGTGGGGCGGTTATGCGCGCTCCAAGGCGCAACTCATCGACCGCTCGCGCCACTTCATCCTCGAATCGGTTCACCCCTCACCGCTCTCAGCCAACCGCGGCGGATGGTTCGGCAATCACCACTTCTCACGCTGCAACGCCTATCTCGAACAGAACGGAATAGCACCGATTGAGTGGTAGGGGAAGGGAAACAACACGAATCGCACGAATAACACAAATCTTAAAGAACAGCAACATTCGTGAGATTCGAGATATTCGTGGTGAAAGATAAACAACACGAATCGCGCGAATCACACGAATCTTAAAGCACTGCAGCATTCGTGAGATTCGAGATATTCGTGGTGAAAAATAAACAACACGAATCACACGAATTATAAACACGGCTGCATTCGTGAGATTCGAGAAATTCGTGGTGAAGGGGAAACAACACGAATCGCACGAATCGCACGAATTATAAACACAGCTACATTCGTGAGATTAGAGTAATTCGTGGTGAAAAATAAACAACACGAATCGCACGAATCACACGAATAGAAAGACACAGCAACATTCGTGAGATTAGAGTAATTCGTGGTGAAGGGAAACAACACAAATCGCACGAATTATAATTAGCATTAAGTTTATCACATAAAAATATTTATATGAATACAATTATATATAAAAAGGAGAGTTATGATATTATCGGTGCAGCGATGAAAGTATATAATTTTCTTGGACATGGTTACCTTGAGGGTGTTTATCAAGAAGCACTTGAAATAGAACTTAAACGTGCTGGTATACCAACAGAGCGAGAGAAAGAATTACAGATTATCTATGATGGTATTGTTCTATCACAGAAATTCAAAACTGATTTCGTTTGCTATGACAAAATAATAATTGAGTTGAAAGCAGTATCTGCACTCAATGATGCACACCGCTCTCAACTATTCAATTATTTACATGCCACTAAAATGCGTCTAGGACTTCTAATAAATTTTTGCAACCCCAATGGACTGGAATGGGAACGCAAAGTACTATAAAGAAAAACAACACGAATCAAACGAATCTTAAAGCTCAGCTACATTCGTGAGATTCGAGAAATTCGTGGTGAAAGATAAACAACACGAATCGCACGAATCACACGAATCTAAAAGCGCAGCAACATTCGTGAGATTCGAGAAATTCGTGGTGAAAGATAAACAACACGAATCGCACG
>OWJF01000216.1_pt1 | contig 29381 bp, 29 predicted proteins | sample 1732941 | NCBI WGS metagenome assembly OWJF01 (sample SAMN05065770, study PRJEB22554) | human gut metagenome | biome: ENVO:2100002; feature: ENVO:00000062; material: ENVO:00002003 | host: Homo sapiens | place: USA
GGGAGTACCGTTTGGAACTCTGCCTGGAACTCTAATACGTAAAGTGCCATAAGTGTTAAATTAATAAGTGAAACATGAAAGAAAGAATATGAAAAAGTCTATTTGTCAATTTCGTCAATCGCGCGGAAAAGCGACTCGTCGAAACCATCGTAGCTCTCAAAAACTTTATTTGCGAGTGCAGCGTCTTGAGGAGCAACTCGACGAACTATGTTCAATTCTCCAAGATTACCTTGCAGATAAGCAATATCCATCAGAACCTGCAGGTGGTAACGTCGGCGAGCAAGAAGCTCAGGCTGCTGTCCTGAATCGGTTAGCCCGAAATCGGAAGAAGCAAGAATGTCTCTCTCGTATTTGTAGTTTAAATAGCGAGAGAACCAGATAAGCTGGGTCTTGTTCTCCGCATCGGACCAGAAATGGAGAAGAAGAACGTCGGCAACACGGCGCAGGCTTGTGATCTGAGCCTGGAGGATCATTTCATTTGTAGTCATAATCTTTATATATTTTAAGTGAAACATGAATTTTGGTGCAAAGATAAGGATTTTGAGCGAAAAATACTTAGTAATTGCCATGTGTTAGGTTTTTAAGGTAAAAGACAGGATTAACGAACGAGCCGGGCAACGTTTCCCGGCAACTTGGAGGTAGCTGGAATGCAGGGCGCACGGAAATGGATTAAAGGTAAAAAGGTAAAAAAGTAAAAAGGTAAAAAAGCCTTCTTGCTGATAGGCCTTCTTGCTGATAAGGCCTCGGAGAAGCTGGACGGCTTTTTATTGCCAGAGTTTTGGCCGGACAGCATGATAACTGCATGGTAAAATTTGGAAAGAAAGGCGGTTCGACTCCGCTTTCCTCCACCATTAGAAAAGGATTATAATATTGTTAGAACATGAAAAGAGCAATAGACGTAAGCACGGAGGTACGCGAAGGAATACGCAAGACCTTCAAGGTGTCGGACCAGTCGATATGGCTTGCCCTCACCTTCGACCCCAAGCGGGGCATGAGCGACAAGGCGCAGCGCATCCGCCAATACGCCAAGATTAACGGCGGCGTGGAGACGGTAGTTGCCGAAAAGGGTGACACCCTACTCTTCGACCATGAGGGAAGCTTCAGGCAATACTTCCCCAACGGAGCGGTACTGGAGTTCGACAAGAAGACAGGTAATGCTACCATCTTCTTCAAGGGTAAGGAGATGGCGTCAGCGGACAACGTCTTGGTTCGTGAGATGCCTTCGCTTCAGATCATGGCAGCAAGGTTTTAAAGTTGGAGGATAGAGTTATGGACATTACATTGTATCTGATTATTGGTATCGTATGCCTGACAGCGGGTATCTGGATGGGCAGGAACTGGGATTATTTCACCAGTGAAGAATGATTTATTTAAAGGTAAAAAAGTAAAAAGGTAAAATAGTAAAAAGAGCCTTCTTGCTTTTAAAGGTAAAAAGGGCATTCTTACTGATAGACCTTCTTTCTGGTTTTAAACTGATATATAACAATGGAATATTACGGCAATACACTTTGCATATCTGTGCCAGAACTTTGTGAGGCGGGCATTATGAGTCCGGCTAATTACCAAAAGATGGCTACAAGAAACCGCATTAACGTGGTACGTCGAGGCGGTGGCGCAAGCGGCTGCACGGCTCTCATTGCCGTAGATAGCTTGCCCACCAAATACCGCAAGGCGGTGGAAGTAGAGTTTCCTGGTGGTCCTGAAGTAAGGCTGCGAGGATGGATCACTTCCAATTACGAGGTGGATCAGCACGCCATGTGCTACTTCCAGAGCAGACAGCAGACGGGTTTGGACCTCACGGCCGAGAAGATTCAGGAGTATGTGGTGAATGCCTCGGTGCTCAATACCTGTATCAAGCTCTACGAACGAGCCTCCGCCTACCGCAAGCTGATGGGCGAACGCTACGACTGGGATATGATGGCCAAGACCATCAAGATATTGAAGGAAACCTATCATCATACACTCCCCGAGTCGCCCCTGAGATTCCGAAAGAAGGTGAATGAGTATAAGGTTGGTGGCTACGGCGTGCTGATCAGCGGCAAGTTCGGCAATCAGAACACCCGAAAAGTGGATGTGAAGACCGAAAAATTAGTGCTTGGTCTGCAATGCCTTCCTAACAAGCCTTACAACTCGCAGGTGAAAGACCTGTATGATGCTTTCGTGTGTGGCGAGCTTGACGTATATGATATTCAGACTGGCGAGCTGTTCAACCCGGAAGATTTCTGCGACAAGGACGGAAACCCGAAGAGTTTGAGTGACAGCACCATCCGCAACATCCTGAACAAGCCTAAGAACAGGCTTATCTGGGATAAGAGCCAGCTGAGCTGGAGCGCCTTCATGCACGAGAGTATGCCTCACATGCACCGCCATGCCGGAGAATACTCGCTGAGCCAGATAACCATGGATGACGTGGATCTGACCCGTAAGTTGAAGGATACGAAACTGAGGGTGAAAGCCTACTATGCCTACGACTCTGTGAGCCAATGCGTGTTAGGTGCCAGCTATTCCAGGGACAAGGATCAGAACTTAGTGAAGGAATGCTTCCGGGATATGTTCAGGCTGATAGCCAAGCACGGCTGGGGTATTCCGGCAGGTATCGAGGTGGAGAACCACCTGATGTCGGAATATAAGTACACTTTGCTCCAGGAAGGAACGGTGTTCAGCTATGTGCGCTACTGTGCGCCACTGAACTCACAGGAGAAGCAAGCGGAAAACCTCAACGGAGCCAAGAAGCGCCGTATCATCCACCGCAACCACGTAGGTATCGGCCGATTCTATGGCAAGTGGAAATATAGAGTGGAATCCAAGAAGATAAGCGACGCAGAAAATGATACCTGGGAGGATAAGCAGTACTTCACCTTTGATGAGCTTGTGGCAGACGACCGCCGCGACAACTACGAGTGGAACCATACGCTGCATCCTAATCAGAAGAAATATCCTGGTATGACCCGATGGGACGTGCTGATGGAGCATATCAACCCGAACCTGCGCCCATTCGATGCCATTACCCTCGCCCGATATATCGGCGAGAAGGTGGAGACCTCGGTAAGGCGAAACTCTACGGTAAGAGTAGCCTATGCAGACTGGTGGCTGAGCAAGCCCGAAGTATTGGAGCGCTTAGCGCCTAACAACTACAAGGTGACCGCCTACTATCTGCCAGATGAGGACGGGAAGCCGCAGGATGTGTTTATCTTCCAGGGCGACAGATTCATCGACCAGGTGGAGAAGGTAGAAACCTACAACAGAGTGATGGCAGAACAGACCGAGGAAGACCGCAGGAAGTTCTATCATCAGCAGAAGAAGGTAAGGGAATTCAATACCTACGTAGATAACAACATGGTTCCTGCTCTCGGAACGATGGAGACTGAAAGGAACGTCGGCACGACCGGCAGTCAGGCAGACGAACCGGAAGAGATAAAAGAACTTACTGCAGATATGCCAGACACGGAGCCAATAGACGCCTTTATGGACGACGAAACCAAGGAAGATATCCTGCAGCGTGCAATCGACATGATATAAACTTCAAAAACTTATGGCAATGATAACAACAGAACAGAAAAAGAAGATTTTGGCGGCGATGGCCCAAGACCGTGTCCGCTTCGACAGTGACAGTAAGCACGCCAAGGTGCTCGGTTTGGCCACCTCAGTCTATTCCATGGTCAAGCAGGGACAGACAGACCGAACCATCAGCGACGGCAACTGGATACGCTTGGCCAGACGCTTGGGCGTAAGTCTGCGCCACGAGATAGAATGGAAGACGGGCAAGACCGACACTTTTATTATCGTGACGAAGCAGTTGGAGACCGCACAGAGTTCCGCCCTCTCGATGATCCTCTGTGACGAGCCTAATATCGGCAAAACCTACACCGCCAAGTATTACGTGCAGAGCCACAAGAACGCTGCCTATATAGACTGCTCGCAGGTGAAGACCAAGCGCCGCCTGATACGCAAGATAGCGGCAGAGTTCGGACTTGACAGCAAGGGAACCTACGGAGACGTATATGAAGACCTCACCTACTACCTCCGCTCCATCGACTCACCGCTTATTATCCTCGACGAGGCAGGCGACCTGCAGTATGAGGCATTCCTGGAACTGAAGGCACTCTGGAACGCCACCGAGCACTGCTGCGGCTGGTACATGATGGGAGCCGACGGACTGAAGGAGAAGATCAACCGCAGCATCGACTGCAAGAAGGTGGGATATACCGAAATGCTGAGCCGTTACGGTGGGCGATACTGCAAGGTGACACCCGACGACGGCAAGGAGCGCGAGAAGTTCCTGATGAAGCAGGCTGCCATCGTGGCCAAGGTGAATGCCCCGGAGGGATATGACATCGCCACCATCGTGAGACAGACCCGAGGCGGACTGAGACGAGTATATACCGAGATAGAGAAACTGAAAATCTCTTAAAAGTAAAAAGGTAAAAAGGTAAAAAAGTAAAAAGAGCATTCTTGCTTTAGATAAATATGGCAAAAAGAGCATACAGTCCCAGGGAGATACTGAAGATGACTTACAAGCCGATACCCTGGGGTGGAGAATGGGAGCGGTGCTTCGGACAGCCGGATATGTATGACACCTGGTTTATCTCGGGACCTTCGGCTGGTGGTAAGAGCTCTTTCGTGATGCAGCTCGCCAAGAAACTCTGCGAATACGGCGTGGTGCTCTACTGCTCTTATGAAGAGAAAGTGAGCATGAGCTTCAAGGAACGTATCGAGCGGTTTCACATGGAGGAAGAGCAAGGGAGGTTTAGAGTCTGCATCGACTCGGATCTGGAGAACCTGAAAAAAATGCTGAAGCAGCGCAAGGGCCCGAAGTTCATCATCGTGGACTCCTTCCAGTACTCTCACTGGGAATACGCACAGGTAGAAGCCTTGGTGAATGAGTTTCCCCGAAAGAGTTTCATCTTCATCTCACAGGAAGCGAAGAGCCAGCCATTGGGCAAGCCTGCAGTCAGGCTGAAGTATATGGCGGGCGTGAAAGTAAGAGTCGTCGGCTACGAGGCAGTCTGCCAGGGTCGATTCATCGGAGAAGCCGGAGCCACCTTCAGAGTATGGGAGGATGGCCTTCTGCAAACTGGAAACTATAGTGAATAATTATTACCCCCCCCAAAAAAAATAGAAAAGATATGAAGAAGATTATGAATGCCGTACAGGCATGGTGGAAGAGAATCTCAGAAGAATCTCGCCGCCAGAAACAGCTCAAACGTGAGCGAAATATCAAATGCGAGGCGCTTGTTCGCTTGCAGGTAAGAGAATTTAACGGCAAGATATACCTCTGTTTCGACAATGTGCCGTTACTTACAGAGTTGGAACTACTCAACGGCATGAGTGTCAGTGTTGAGATAGCTCGCGAGAATTACTTGGAATATCGCCTTCTGAACGACGGGATAACCGCTAATTAGTACGACGCAAGAACAGCGTTAAAACGGCTTTCAGATGATATACGTATTACAACTAAAAGGTAAGTATGGATGGCAGGATCAGTTAAGAACTACAGGCGTTTTTATGCCGCCTTCAAGAAAGTACCGCACTATGGAGATGAGGAAGAACAGAAAGAAGCCCTTATCTCAACGTACACGAAAGGTCGTACCTCACACCTTCGTGAGATGACAACGAGAGAATACACCGACATGTGCAAGGCTCTTGAGAACATGTGCGGTTATGGAGATCAGCGCAAGCGCCACCGCTCTATCTGTCTGCATCTGATGCAGGAGTTAGGAGTTGATACCGGAGACTGGCAGCACATCAACGATTTCTGCTCTCATCCGAGAATATGCGGCAAAGTGTTCGCACAATTAGATATCTCCGACCTTGAAGCTCTCGAGCGCAAACTGAGAGCCATCAAGCGCAAGGGAGGCTTAGTAAGCGAAGAACGAAGCGTGAAGCGTGAAGAGCGAAACATCAACAATCAATTCATATTAATAAGCAAAGGAAGCAATGGAAACAAAGAAAAACCAAATTGACCTGTCGCAGATGACGGCAGAAGAGAAGAAGGCTCTGCTCGCCCAGCTCAACGCTGACGCCAACGAGAGCCGCCAGGCCAAGCGCGATGCCTACGAGGGCCTTCGTGCTGAGTTCATGCACCGTGTGGAAGAGTTCTTAGTGAACGTGACCGCCGACGTGAAAGGTTTCAAGCAATGGCTTGAGAAAGAGTCGGAAGGCTTCATCTCGGTGATGCGCGACTACGGCCAGCTGAAGAATGCCGACCAGCGCAACTACACGATCACCGACGGCGACTTCCGCCTGCAGGTGGCGAGCAACAGCGTGAAGGGCTTCGACGAGCGTGCCGACATGGCAGCCGAGCGCTTGGTGGCCTATCTGAAGAACTACATGCAGAAGAGCGAGAAGGGCCAGGAAGACCCGATGTACCAGTTGGCGATGACCCTGTTGGAGCGCAACCAGCGTGGCGACCTGGACTACAAGAGCATCTCCAAGTTGTACGAGCTTGAAGACCGCTTCGGCGACCAGGAGTACAAGGACATCATGACCCTCTTTAAGGAGTCGAACGTGGTGCAGAAGACAGCCGTGAACTATTACTTCTTCCGTCGTCACAAGGAGACGGGCGTGTGGATGCGTATAGAGCCCAGCTTCTGCAGGCTGTAGAAAGGACTTTTAAAGGTAAAAAGGTAAAAAGGTAAAAGAGCCTTCTTGCTGAAGGTTAATTAGAAAAGCATACGATCATCGATGAGGAATCTGAAGCGCGGCCGTCGAGGCTTGAGTTACAAGAAGCGCGTAGCCGACATCAACAGCATATACGACAGATATGCGAAGCTCGGCATATCGAACCGCGAGATATGGCGCCGCTATATCTACCCGCACTATGCCATCTCGGAGCGCCAGCTGTACAATATCCTCAACGCCAGTGCCGACCCCCGCAACGAGATTCCAGTCGATGATGAGCTTTTCTTGCAGTTTGACGAACCTGACGAAAGTAAATAAGAGCGTATGGAAGAGATTGTCAATCGTATCGTAGCTTATGCCAAGCAACAGGCCAAGGAGCTGTCTCTGCAGGACCAAGCCTTGATGTATCAGGAGTTGGAGGGCCGCATGTCGGACCTGAATCTGCAAGCCCTGCATGATGACTATCTTGCTGACGGGCTGTATTGCTGATTTAAAGGTAGAAAGCTTTTTAAAGGTAAAAAAGTAAAAAGGTAAAAAGAGCCTTCTTGCTGAAAACTAATAAAGATATGGCAGGAAATAATGATTTATCGGTAGTGATCAGACATATTCTGAGTAATATCCGAGTGGAGATCGGCGACGAGTTCGACAAAAACTTCGAGCGCCAGGGATTCTTCACCAAGGCATGGGCAAGGCGGAAAAGTCCGACAAGAGGCGACGGGCATATCCTCGTAGCCTCGGGCGACCTGAGGAAGAGCGTTCAGAGTCGGAGCGATGCCACCTCTATCACGTTCTACTCCTCCTCTCCTTATGCAGCCATACATAACGAGGGCGGAGAAATCAAGGTAACGGAGAAGATGAAGCGGTATTTTCGAGCCAAGTTCTATGAGTCGATGGGAATGACCAAGAAGCAAGGCGGCAAGCGTCGCACTTTGACTGATGGCGGCTTCTATGCTTGGACTTCCCAGATGAATCTTAATTCCAACGCCGAGTTTTGGCGGGCGATGGCGCTGATGAAGGTGGGTAAGACCATTAAGATCCCGAAACGTCAGTTCTTAGGCATGGCCCCGGAAGTTGAGAAAGAAGTGACAAAGATCATCGAGGATGAGCTTGAGGAGTATTTTAATCATTTAAATATTTAATATTGAATTATGGACGGAAGACTGAATTTATTTAGCGACGTGAAACGTGCCATTGAGGCTCAGGTGCCCGATGTGCAGCACGTGGACCTGTACAACGAGAATGTGGAGTATGTGGACGAGGAGAGCCCCTGGCAGCGCCCTGCAGTGTTTATCGAGATAGGCGACATAGGCTGGAAGATGATGGCGGGCAAAGAGCCGATGCAGCGCGGCGAGGGCGAGATGCGGCTACACATTGTGACCGACTGGATGGAGGGCGGCTTTGAGGCGGCCTGTATCCTGATAGAGAAAGTGCTGAAGGCGCTTGTAGGCATAGATAGCCAGACCGTGACAGTGTACTACCCCGAGACGACGATGACCTGTCGCAGTCATGGCGAGTTGATGGAGAATATCGAGATCATGAAAGTGAGGTATCTTCGTAAGATCTGATAAAGGCAAACACACGCTGGTACGGCTGCGAGAAGATAAGTTTCAAGAGTTAAGGAATATCTTATATCATATATTTCACTGTTTGTTAGTAATTTATTTTTAGATGTTATTAAACATTCCATTCTTGTAAAGCCCGTGAGGGTGTCAGAATGTTTTAAGTTAGCAGTATGCCCTGCGGCTTTTTTTGACTATACTCTCATTTCGGGGTTGGCGAACCCCAGCAGGCTGTGAAGTCCCGCGAAGATGAATAGATCATTTTTTTTGGTTTCTCAGGTTTAAGTTTTGTATACATAGCCGCAGGCGGTCGGGGTTGGCGAACCCTGAAACGACAGAGGGGGCTGCATCGTGATGATGCAGCCCCCTTTTTTGGCTCAAGTAAGAGTTATTCGCCGTCGCCTCCACCCTGTGGCGTATCTCCACCTCCGGGCTGTGTGCCCTGTGACGCGTCTGATGACGAGGAATCACCGCCCCCTTGCGCAGGGCTATCACCTCCCGAGGCAGGCGGTGTGTTGCCATTGTCGTCCTTCTGCGCCTTGGCTTTTCGCTTAGCCTCTTCCTGTTCGTTGCGGCTTGCCACGAAGTTGAAGGCAGCATCCTCCTTCAGGTTCTCGAAGAGGCTGCCGGGAGACCACACCACGTTCACCTTCTCCACGCAGGTGACAGGGTTGTAGTCCTTGGCGAGTTCCGTGCCCTTGCCGTGCAGGGTGACGTAGAATTCTCCGAGCTTGCCTAACTCCACTTTCTTGCCGGCAAGGAGCATTTCGCGCAGACACTTCACGGCTTTTCCGAGGATAGCTTCCACGTCCTCGGCATCGTATGTGCTGCCGTGGCTTGAGATGTGTTCGCTGAACTCGGCGAGTGTCATCTTCTCGGTGTACTGAGCCACACCGTAGGCTTTCTTTGGGTCCTGCTTCTTGGCAGGGTTGCCCATCATTGCAATACTGTAATTGATCATTTGCTTTTTAAGATTAAAATGTGAATATAATGGTGATAGAACACCGTTAGAATATCGTTTTTGCATCCCTATAGGGACGAGGCTCCATCCCTAATAGGGACCGAGGCTCATCGGTAGTAGGGATAGGGACCCAGCCTTAGTAGGGGCTGTTCAGCTGTGCTATAATTGCCTTGGATTTCTCCGTAAGGGTCAGTCTCTTTGCTGCCAACTTCTCTGCTGCCAACTTCTCTGCTGCCAACTTCTCGGCTGTAGCAGTATCGGATAGCAGGATAGATCTTCCGAACTCTCCTTTTTTGTTTTCACACGCCTGACCGACCACATGGCCCTGCTCTCTTCTTACGCAGAACTCAACGCCCGCACGGCTCATGCTTTGCAGCGTGGTGGCCCGAAGCACGCAGTCGGGGAAGGAAAGCTTTGTGATGGTCTTCTTGCTTTGCTTCAGGTTGTCATCATTGACTTTTTTTACGACCTTGTGGAGGTCGGGAGCAGTGGTGCAGATGAGGTCGCCCATCATATTGGTGACAAATGCAGTACTCACATTCGCCCCGTTCTCGTAGGTGATACTACATGAAACACCGATATAGGTGACGTTCTGCCTGATGCTGCTCATGGCTGGAGCGAAGAGAAGGAACGGAATGCCATGCTCTACGTACCAGTCGCAAATCTTCGAGAAGATGGAGAACGGAGGGTTGTCTATTACCACGCAGTTGTCGGGATAATCGAAGTGCTCGAAATCTCCTCCAGGATAGAATGGACGTACCACAGGGCGGTCGCCAATGTCGAGGTGCTCGCGTGCCCAGTCTAATACTGCTTCATACACAGGTGGGGGGGTATAGCAGTCGTCTGTTGTCTTCTTCGGCTTGAATTTTTCTATAAATTCATCATAGTCTTGATTTTTCTTGCTCATATTCTTGTGGGATTAAAAAGTTTTTTATAAGTTTGCGTATCGTATAACTTAAAACATTTATAGATTATGAAATTTTTATCAAAGTATTCCACTGGTGCAATGAAGGAATTAGTCGAGAACCAATCACAGACGGAAGGTTTATTACTAAAGTTGCTTTCCCATCTGACAATGTTAGATGCCACTGTACTTGGGCTATTAGCTGCTCTTTGTGATAGACCGCAGTCAAGCCGTTGCATTCTTGTTTTGACAACTCTTGGTGTGCTGTTATTATTCTTAGCTCTTGCTGGGGGTGTGGCTTATATGTTTCGCTACTATTCATTACAGATAACAATTTACAACAATCGCTATCAAGAATTGACCAGAGAGGATCCTGACTACGAAGAATCAAGCGAGGATATTCCCATGAAGTATATAGTCTCTGCTTTATTCTGCCCCATAGGCTCAGTGGCCGGTCTATTGTTTTTACTCTTATCATTTTTGCTATTTCTATGGTCGTAGTCCATTGCTTATTCTTTTCTTCCTTGCTTTTTTGGTTCATTTCGTCCAAAAAAGACAAAGACTCTTTGATTTTTTCTTCCATTTCTTGCAAGTTTAAAAATATTATTGTATCTTTGCAGCGGATCATTCCTCGTAAGAGGTTTGGACCCCACATTCAGGCAGTCTTGATTATTTTAAGTCTGCCTGTCTTATTTTAAATCCTTTTGCTGTAATTTCGTCATAGGTATAGGTTTTATCCTTTTCGTCTATAACAATCATTACGGTTTTCAGATTTGTTCTTCTAACTCTATCATGTAGAGCGCTGCTTAAATCGTTTAACGAGATTTCAGAATCAACGAATAAAACTATATCGTCTGCTTGTTTTGCTCCCTTTCTTATCAGGTTGTCGATAGAGCTTTTTGTAGGTGTGGTGTTAACCTTGTATTCCTGCTCTATTCCTAATGTTCTGTTAAAACTATCTGCAGAAGTTTCGTTTTGGGGATTTGCGATAAGGTCTATTTCGTGCTCGTGTTTTTCGGCAAGATATGTTGCAACCCTTACGTTTTCTTTCTTTTCCGTCTTGCCGTGTTTAGAACTTACACGAACCTTGCCGCGCCTTGTTTCGCATTCGTAGAATGTCTCGGGATCATCTTCCTGTCGTCTTGCCCAGCATTCGCGAGTCTTGATACATGAAGCGCACAAGTTGTTTTCTGGTACAAATGAAAGTTTTAGCTTTCCTTTCGCTACATCGCAGTCATTACACCGCCTGATGGTGTAGGGGTTGTAGTCGGGCATGGTTTTGCCCTGCTTACCACTGTTGAAGCGGAAGATGTTGTATCGTTCGTCGTTCATGGCCTCCTCGCCCCTGCTCATGGCTTCAGCGTGCTCTGTAGCCGGATATTTCTGCTTGCGCACCTGTACCACGGTACAGCGGCAGTTCCATCCGTTCGGCGGGTAATAGGTTTCCCAGAAAGAGTCGCTCATGGGGAGCGTCACCCCATCGAGGGCAGCGTGTTCCGGGCGCACCTTGTCATCCTTGGCCGTGCGGTACTGCAGATAGTATCGGTCGCCATCCTCGCTGAACTGTTCCCACTTCGCCGCCATGGTGGCAGAAGCCTGTACGAAGTTGTATTCGGCGTGCAGATAGTTGGCATTGTAGGTGCCGTTGATTTTCCGGACATCGTTCAGAAAGCGTTCGAACGGCTTTTTATTGCCATTCTCATCGAGCATGGAAGGGAAAGCCTCGTTGAGCTCGTGGAACGTCTTGATGCCCGAGAAAATGTAGTTGGAGCGGGTAAGCCGCTCGCGCATCTTGTCGCTCATCTTGACTTGAACGAAGCTATTATTAAGCATCGTGGCGTGGGTGCTGATAAACTCTTGTACATCCTTATTGCCAAGGATGTCAACGGTAAAGGTGCTGCCTTCTTGGCGGAACATCGCCTTGAGTGCGTTCTTGTACTTCTTTGTGAGGTCTTCGTTAGGCAAACAAACTTTCTTTCCAGAGCCGTAGTCAAGTAGTTGCTTGGCAATAGGAGTTTTTGTTTGTTTCATGTGGGAGAGTGCAAGGATTTCCTCAGGGAAAGCCTTTCCACTTAGTATTGCTGAGTTCAGTTCCGCCTCAAACTCGGCACGATTGGTAAGGGAATACTCGGACAGTTGCTTCTTGACAAATTTTCTGTCCGCGTTGTCCAAGCTCCATTCGTGTTCGACCGATCGAAAGAAATCGGGATCATTACAAAAGTCGATGTAATGCCCTAATTCGTGTAAGATGGTGTTTCTTTGTGCGTTCCATCCTCCACGGACTGCATCCTCGGTATCTTTTACCCATGTTTTATAAGCACGTTTATTCACATTGATGATATTGGGTGCTCCTTCGCATATAGCAGCGTGGAAATTTGCACGAGTTAGACCAGAAAAACGTTTTCTTCCTCCTAAATCCGCCTCACGCAAATCGGGTAGTTCTGTTACAATCCCACTTCTTAACACAATCCGTGCAGCCTCTTCGGCATCTTCTCTTGCATACTTATTGCTGATAGCGCTTGCCCATTTTTTTGCTATTTCTTCAATATCCTCCTCTTTGGTCAAAGATATGAATGGCGGCACGTCCATGCCCTTCAGTATCTCCTTGTATCTCGAGTGTAGCCCCTCGTAAGCTTCGGGGCTCAGTCGAAAAAATTCTTCGGGTCCTTTTTGTTGTCCTTCGGGTCTTCCTTTGTGTCTTTCTTCGTGTCTGCAGGTTCACTGCCGAAGAGTGAAGGCTGCTGTATGCGTTCACCTACGGGCATATTGTATTTGTCGGCGAAGTACTTGCCGTCCACCACGTATCGGTCGGATATCATCTTCTCATACTCCATCTGCTGCTCCGGGGTGTAGCTTGGGCTGTCGTCCCATGCAAAGTGATACCCCTGCAGAGGGAAACCGTGGCTGATCATGCGAGGAATCAGCTGGTTGTTGATGGTGTTGGCGAGCAACTTGGCATCGCTCTCCACTAAGTTTTCAAACACCTTCAGGTGGGTTTGGCTCTGCGAGAGGCTGCTACCGTCCTCGATGGTCATGGTCTGGCCGATGATGAGTTTGGAGATTTCGGAGTTGGCACGATCCACACGCTTGTCGTAAACATTGAATGCGTCGCTCTTGCTGCTCTCCACTATCTGTATTTCCGTGCCCGTAGGCAGTACGGCATAGCCAGCCTGACCCATGCGCGCCATCATGTCGCTGATGCGGTCTACCTCCTTCTGGTCTCTCGAGCTGGTGGTGGCAATGCGCAGCGGCATGCCGAAGATCTCGCTGAAGACATCCCATGCCGCCAGTACGTTCTTCTTAGGTATGCAGTGGAGCGAAGCTTTGAGGTAGAGGCCGAGGTCGTCGGGTCTGCCCACCTCGATGAGGTTGCCGAACCATTCCGGCTCGTGGTAGTCGATGCCAGTGGTCCAGTCCTGTCCGAGGTCGGTGATGACGCGGTGGTGCTCGGGTATGACGTATTTACGATCCACCAACGTCACACTGTTATAAGCGAGGCATCCGTCGCCATCGGTACCGAGGTCTCCGAGTTCGATGAGCGAGTGCCCCCAGTAGGGAGTAGTAAGCACGAGGCGGCAGAACTCCACGAACCATTCCTGCTCGAGGAAGTGCTTGAGGTCGTCATTGGGTGTGCCGTTCTTATCCTCCAACTTGAAAGAGCGAGACATGACGAAGCCCTTTCGCTGGTCGATACAGCCGGAGAGGTGGGCATCTATCTCGGTGTCGCGATAGATGTCGTAGAGCGCCTGGCGGTTGGGGCTTTCCACGCTGATGGCGAGCTGCCACGCACGTCGCCACTTCTGTATGTCGCCCTTGGTGAGCGCCTCGGTGGTACGCTGCAGTTTGGCGATGATGCTTTCCACCTGTCGGCGGTTGTTCTTGCCTATCAGTTCGATGTTACCATATTTAGTTCTCCAGAGCTGCGGTCGGCCGAGGAATGCTCTCCAGGCATCCTCTATACGGTCTTTGGCTCTATTTATGTTCAATCTTGCCATTTTCGTTTAATGTTTAATTTAAAAGTAAAAAGGTAAAAAGGTAAAAAGAGCCTTCTTACCGATTATTATTCCGACTAACACCTTACCAGCTGTGACGGTCGGGCCCGTTGCCGTATGCCAGGACCCCGCCCTGCGAGATATCGTTGCCCGACTCGTCAGTGGCGGCAGGCAGGTCGGGTACTATCTTGCCCGCCTGTACGCCCTCGAGCCACTTGACGGCCCGCTCGTAACGTTCCTTGCGTGTCTCGTAGCCCATACGGTTGGGGAGCGATGCAGTCATGTTGTAGAGCGCGATGTCGGCGGTGTACATGACGAGCTGGCGGTTGCGGTCGTTGCCTTGTGTGGCAAAGATGCGGTCGGTGTCGTACTTGGGTCGCAGATAGCCTGCCACTTCCTCCTGTGCCTCCGCGATGGCGTTGCTGATATTGTCGGGGTCGGCACCCGTGATGGCCTTGAGCGAAGCTTCGCTGCTCACGACCTTGAAGTCTTCCTGTGTGATGAAACTCATAATTTAATGAGAAATTAGAAATGTTTTTGTTACCATGAATTCTTTGGGCGCATTCTCTTGACTATTCTCGGAACGAAGGCAGCCACTCTGCCCTGCTTCTGGAGGATGTAGATGGCACCCTCGTCGGCATCGGGCGCATCGTCGTGCGCACGGCTGCCGTGTTCGAGCGAGAGTGTCTGGTCGATGCCCACCTGCATATCCTCGGAGTCTCGGAGCGCCTCGTTGTAGAACACCACGCCACGCTCCCAGAGTGGAGCTATGGACTCGATGCGCTGCAGCTTGTCGGGCTTCTTGCGGTTGTCGGCCGTGATGGGCAGCTGGTAGCCACGCAGGTCGCCCTCGGCGGCAAACTCATCGAGGGCAGTATCCTGCATCAGGTTTGCCTCCATGAGGAACTGGATGCTTGCCCCCTCTTCTAAGCTTCGCTCATAGAGATTATAGAGCCATCTCACCATGGCACCCGTGGTGTCCTGACGCACGAAGCAGTCGATGAGGTGCAGTTCCTTGCCGATGCTACCCCAGAGTCGGCACGCCTTGTAATCGTTCTCGGTGGTGGACTTCCACGACGGGTCGGTATAGCAGACTAAGGCATCATACTTCGAGAGCTTCGGCATACGCTTATACTTGATCCATTCGTGGCGGAAGATAGTACCGTCCTTGATGGGGTTGTGCATCATCTCCTTGTTCCAGTCGCGGTAGCCCACGAACTCACGGTAGGCGTCCACCTCCTCGCGTGTCCATTTCTCCTTCCATGTAGGGTCGCCGTTCTTGTCGACGGCATAGACCTTGGAGAGGAACACGCCCTTGGTGTGGGCGATATTGAAGAGCACGGAGTTCTTCGAGATGAGGTTGCCCACCATGGTGAAGCGGCCACGGCCCACATCCAAGGAACCGAAGAGGGCCGACTTGACCCATGAGGTAAGTTCGCGGACACGCTTCTCGTTCTTGCAGAGCTCATCGTCATCGAGGTCGTCGATGACGATATAGTCGGGACGTGCCTCACGGTCGCGCAGACCACGGGGACTCTGGCCGCGGCCACAGGCCAGGAACTTGACACCGCACTGTGCCTTGAACTCACCATCGGTCCAGTCGCCGCCGTTAGGCTTCTGTTCTCCGAAATCCGCATTGAGTCGGTCGTTGTATTCCAGTTCTGCCTGTATGTCACCCAAGAGTCGGCAGGCAGCATCCTCGCTCTTGCCCACGATGACCATGAAGTTGATGAGCCTGAGGGGCTGAAACATGAGCCACAGGGGCAGGAAAACGTCCAGGTGGGTACTCTTGGCGTGGCCACGAGGCCACATGAACACCGCCTTCAGGTTGGGCGTAGACTTCACCTTGCGTGCTGCCTGGTTGTGGAACGGCGCATTGTGGATGGTGCGCAGCACCTTGCCCGTGGTCTTATCCTTGAGCTGCAGGAAGTGCGGAAAATAATATTCGCAGAAGGCGGCATAGTCCCTCTGCAGGGAAGCAATGCGTTTCTTCCGCTCTGTCTTGCTTTCGGGCGCCATGAGCGAGGTGCCGGTAAGCGCTGCTATCTGCTTGCAGTGTTCGCGCCACGCCTCGATGGCCTGTTTTTTCTCTGATAGTGTAGCCATTCTTCTTTGCTTCTAATTATTATTGTTATACCTTAGAGTTCGCAACTGAAACCATTGTTCATCTTGTCGGAGATGAAGAGATCCTGGTAATAGTTGAATGTCTTGAGGAGTTCGGGTGTGATGTTCGGGTCGGTCTGTGCTCGGAACTGCATCCACTTAGAGAAGGCCATAAACACCTCGATGTCATCCACCACGTTGGCTTTCTTGTCGAGTTTCTGAATGACGGACGAGAGTTTGGCCAATCGGTCGCCCAGTCCGGATATCTTGTCCGGGTCGCCGGATTCGTTGACCTGACTGATGAAGGTGTCGACGGTGAGGAGGAGTTTGTTGACCAGCTCCGGACGTGTGACGTTCTTGGCGGCCCGCTGCTCTTTCCATCCCTCCGTGTTGGCCCACTTGGATATTGTTACCCTTGATACCTCAATCTGCTCGGCTATCTCTGCCTGTTCCTTACCCGCCATATAGAGGGTTCGGGCGAGGTTCTTCTTACGTTCTAATTCTGCTTTTGTCATATTCGAATGTTGTTATAATGTAAACAGAAAACCACGGAGGCGACTGGCGCCCTGCGGGGTTTGGTATTGCAAAATTGCGACTTTTTGGGCAATCTGCAAAAATAGTGTGCAGCGGCTTCACGGAAGTGTGCAAGCATTTCATACTTTTTTGGAGGATATGCGAAAAGTTAGTAATATTGCATCCGAAAAAAACTTTTAAAGGTAAAAAGGACTTTTAAAGGTAAAAAGGTAAAAAAGTAAAAAGGTAAAAAGAGCCTTCTTGCTTTTAAAGGTAAAAAGGTAAAAAAGTAAAAAGGTAAAAAAGATATGAGCAAAGGTAAACGAGTAAGAATCAGTAATGAGAGCGTGAACTGCTACGGCACTCGAATCCTCACATCAGGTATCGACCTGGCGCAGTATCAGCGCAACCCGGTGCTGCTCTACATGCACGAGCGCGGCAAGGTGGTGGGCTTGGTGAAGGATCTGAAGGTGGAAGGCCAGGACGTGACTGGCGAGCTGGTGTTTGACGAGGCTACGGACCTGTCGCGACAGCTGAAGAAGCAGTGGGAGTTCGGTAGCGTGAAAATGGTGAGCGCGAACTTCCAGGTCTTGGAGATGAGCGACGACAAGCAGCTGCTCGCCGAGGGCCAGCAGCGTCCGACGGTGACGAAATCGAAACTCATCGAGGTGAGTGTGGTGGATATTGGTGGCAATAATGACGCCATCGTGCTCACTCATGAAGGTAAGACAATCTCACTTTCAGCAGGACAGAATGCCATCGACGGCGTTCTTCCCCTATTAGATAATGTAAGTAAAACCCCATTAAAAAACAAAGAAATGGAATTAAAAGATTTAGCGATCAAGTTGGGTCTGAAGGAGACCGCAACAGAAGCAGAAGTGAATGAGAAGCTCGCAAGCCTCAGTCTTGCGGCAGGTAAGGTGACCGCCTTGGAGAACCAGGTACAGACACTCCAGGCGCAGCAACAGGCTGTGGAGTTGGCCGCTGTCACACATGCGGTGGAAACCGCCATCGCCGAGAAGCGACTTGCTACAGGCATGAAGGATCACTTCGTGGAACTGGGCAAGAAGTTGGGTCTGGAGCAGTTGAATCTCACCCTGTCGGCCATGCAGCCCCAGAGCAAGATTACGGCTACCCTGCACCGAACCGACAATGGTAATATCGTGGCAGACCCACAAGACTACTCGAAGTACGAGAAGCTGAGTGCCGTGCCAGCCAACGTGATGATGGACCTGCATGATAACCATCACGATGAATTCGTGCGCCTCTACAAGGCAGAGTATGGATTTGAACCAGCCTAAAGGTAAAAAAGTAAAAAAGTAAAAAGGTAAAAAGAGCCTTCTTGCTTTTTAAAGGTAAAAAAGTAAAAGAGTAAAAAGGTAAAAAATAAAAAACGACAATGAAAAAGAAAACAATTATCAAGATCATGACGGCATTGCTCTTCAATGCCATTGTGGGTGGAATTATCGCAACGCTGTTGGGCTGCAGCGCCATTGGCGGTGCTATCGTGGCCAGTCTCATCGCCATCGCGGTGCCTGGCTTCATGCCTGAGGATGCAGCCTATGATGGTGTGCTGACAGAGGTGTGGACAGGTGAGCTGATCAAGGCTCTCCGCGGAAAACTGGATGCAGCATGGCTCAACGGTGTGCCCGACCAGAGTTCGATCGTCAGCAACGACGTAATCCACCTCGTAGATGTGGGTGCCGACCCACAGGTGCTTGTCAACAACACCACCTACCCACTGGACATTCAGGAGTTAGAGGACGGCGACAAGACCTTCTCGCTTGACAAGTTCCAGACCAAGGTGGTGCCAGTGACCGACGACGAGCTGTATGCTCTCAGTTACGACAAGATGGCCCGCGTGAAGGAAAGTTGTGCCAACGCCCTGAACGATGCCAAGTATGCCAAGGCAGCCCATGCGCTCTGTCCTACGAAGAATACGGACAAGACTCCGGTGCTCGTGACTACTGGCGCAGTGGATGCCGCCACCAAGCGCATCAAGCTCTGCATTGACGACGTTGTGGCTCTGAAGCGTAAGCTCGACGCATTAGGCGTGCCTGTGACTGACCGCCGTCTGGTGCTCTGTACGGACCACGTGAACGACCTCTTGGAGACCGACCAGGCATTCAAGGAGCAGTATAACATCAACCGCAACGATGGTACTGTAGGCCGCCTCTATGGCTTCGACATCTACGAGTACGGTGCCTGTCCTATCTACAGTACTACAGGCGTGAAGAACACCCTTGGCGCCACACCTAAGGCTGGCGAGTTCCAGTGCTCGTTCGCATTCTACGTGCCACGTGTGTTCAAGGCCACAGGTACTACCAAGATGTACTACAGCCCTGCGGAGAGTGATCCTCAGTATCAGCGCAACTTAGTGTCTTACCGTCACTACTTCATCTGTATGCCTAAGAAGGAGGATGCCGGCGGTGTGATCTACAGCGGCTATAAGGCAGGCTAACAAGGCTTCAAATCTTCATCATATACTTAACATTAAATTCAAACGGTTAGAAAGGCGATGACAGACATGATTATGAACATCCTGCAGTGGGCTATCCCGAGCGGCGGCATAGGTGCTGCCATCGCCTGGATAGCCAACCGAAAAGTAAAGGAGGCCGAGCAGGCGAAGCGCATACACGACACCTTCAAGGAGATGTATGGCGACGTGAGCAAGGAACTCTTAGCAAAACAAAAAGAACTGAACGATGCAGCAGAAGACAATGCAAAGGCTATCGGGGAACTCAACCGCGAGAACGCCCGCACCCGCTATGCGCTCAACCGCCTCACAAGGGCTATCGAGGCTATACAGCTGTGTCCTCATCGTGCTTCTTGTCCTGTCAGCGGCGAGCTGCAGAACCAAGAAGACGGCGCTGACGCAGACGCAGCAGATGCAACAGGCAAGCAGCGCAAGCCAAGACAGCAGCGCAAGCCACGACACGACGCAGACAACGAGCCTGACGAGGGCAAGCGTGACGGCTGACAATCAGTGGGAACAGACGTGGCTCGTCATGCCGATAGATGGCGGCGGTTATCGCATCGAGGGTAGCGGAAAGTCGAAAGAGCAGACGCATCTCGAGGGCGAAAAGTTCGTTGGCCGCACTTCGGGGAGCACTGTTTCCAAGACGAATAGAACGGCATCAGAAAGCCGTTATAACGGTGTAGAAAGCGTGGAAGAGAAGAAGCCTCCCGAACACGACTGGGCGATGTGGACGTATGCGGTTATCGGATTGATCCTAATAGTTTATTTATCAGTAATCATTAAAAAAAGAGAATAGAATATGGAACATATATTAGACGGAACCGACCTCATCCTGTCGGTGGGTGGCGGTGCGCTTGCCTTCAGTACCGGCTGTAAGATAACGACGCAGACGGAGACCGGCGAGCGAGTGACCAAGGAGGCTGCGAGCGGCAAGTGGAAGGAAAAGTACGTGAAGAGCTACTCGGAGAGCATCAGCGCCGACGGCGTGGTGTGCACAGACGGAACCACGGATGCTCCTACCTACGACCAGCTGAAGGATATGCAGATAAGCGGCACTCCTGTTGACGTGGCATACAACGTGCGCGAGGCAGGCAGCCGTTCGGGCAAGACAGCCGGTGGCTACAAGGGTAAGTTTATTATCACCTCGCTGGACCTCGACGCCCAGGCAGGCGACGACTCGAAGTACTCCATCCAGCTGGAGAACTGCGGCAAGGTGGAGAAACAGACAACAGGTCTGCAGGCGACGTCCGCAACGGGCCACTCTGCTGACGAGGGTAATCAAAACGTAGTAGACTAAGCTATGAACAAAGGTATATCATATATCACCGTAGGCTGCAGGGAGCTGCCCTGCCGCCTGACGATGGGCGCCATGCTGCTGTATAAGCGCAACATGCAGAAGGACGTGAGCCAGATGAGCGGTGGCGACATCGAGGAGCTTCTGATGTTTATGTGGTGCTGCGTGAAGTGTGCTTGCAAGGCCGACGGAGTGGACTTCGAGACGGACTTTGAGACATTCTGCTGCCAGATTACTCCCGACGACCTGAACGCCTGGAACGAGGCGATGGCACAGACGAGTGAAGATAAAAAAAAATAGCCGGCGAAGCTTCGTCGGCTGATGGCTGCGAATATGAGCCCACGGATGTGGAGCATCTGCAGGGCGTGGCGATGGGGTGTATGGGTATGAGCAAGGATGACTTCTGCCGATGCACCCCTTCTGAGTTTTATGCGGCCTACGACGCGTGGTGGCAACGGGAGACGGACCTGGAGCGTGGCAGATGGGAGCGCATGAGGATGCAGTGCCTGTGCTCTCTGCAGCCCTACTCGAAGAAGCAGCTGAGGGCGCAGGACTTCATGAAGTTCCCATGGGAAAGTGAAGAACAGAAGGCATCATTTTGCCGAAGCCGGCAAAATGGTCAGAGCCGTGAGGAAATCATGGAGCGGTACAGGGAGGCTAAGAAAAAGGCAGGGGTAAAATGAAATTATATATTATCATCCTGGCAGAGCATAATCACCCACAACAAGGTGCTTATAAACATAGTGATACCACACAGAATCAATAAATCGGAAGCCCAGCCTGGCGCTTTTGCCCCCATAACCCAGTCGCAGAGAACCAGTCCTATAATGAAGCTTGCGACGGCAATCCAGCCGCAGACGGTTCTGTCTTTCATCGGTGTAACTTTATATTCTGCCATAATGATGTTTAAATATTAACACGCTGCAAATATAGTAAAAAGAATCGAATAATCAAAATTATAAAGCAAAAAGTATGGCCAACGAGGTAAGATTTAACATTCGGCTCAATATTGACGGCAAAGAAAAGGTTGTGACGGCTACTACGGCTGTCGATAATCTGCGCCGTGTTGCTGACAGCGCAAAGGGGGCTGCCGGTGCGCTGCAAGAGCAGCTCATCAATACCAATCAGATAGTGGAGAAATGGAACAATGTCTCCAATGCTATCGGACAACTCTCGTCTGTACTAAATGATATTACCGCTGAAAGCCGCAGCTTCGGTGGTGCCATGGCGGCTGCCAACACCATGGCAGGAAAGAGCGGTGAGGAATTTGCCAAGTTGAAAGACCAGGTGGCTGAACTCTCTCACGAGGTTCCTGTTGCCCGAGACAAGTTGGCAAATGGTCTTTATCAGGTTATTTCCAATGGTGTGCCAGAGAATAACTGGATAACGTTCCTTAATAAGTCGGCGCATGCCTCTGTGGCTGGTATTGCAAACCTTGAGGAAACGGTGAAGGTGACCTCCACTATCATCAAGAACTATGGATTAGACTGGGAGGCTGCAGGCTCCATCCAGGACAAGATACAGCTCACGGCCAAGAATGGTGTTACGAGCTTTGAGCAGTTGGCGCAAGCCTTGCCACGTGTCACCTCTCAGGCAGCCACCCTTGGCGTGAGCGTGGATGAGCTGATGGCGACCTTCAGCACACTGACGGGCGTGAGCGGTGATACTGCCGAGGTGAGCACTCAGTTGGCGGCTATTTTTACCGCTCTGATCAAGCCATCGAGCGAGGCTGCAGAGATGGCTCAGCAGATGGGTATTCAGTTTGACGCAGCCGCCATCAAGGCTGCAGGCGGCATGGAGCAGTTCCTTCAGCAACTCGGAAAGAGCGTGCAGGAGTACTCGAAATCGAGTGGAGTTCTGGAGCAGGAGGTGTACGGCAAACTTTTCGGAAGCGCAGAGAGTCTGCGCGCCCTCACGCCGCTGATGGGTAACCTGTCGGATAAATTCAGCGAAAACGTGAGCAGCATGAAGGACAGCGCAGGAACTATTGATAATGCATTTGATACCGTGGCACACACGGGAAGTTCAACTTTGCAGATGCTCAATAATAAGTTGGGAGAATATTCTGACACACTGCAGAATTCTATCGGCAACGTGCTGCCTTATATCAGTATATCCGCGCAGATGGCTATGTGTGCGACTTCTATAGTGTCATTATCGAAGACGTTTAATATCTTGGCAGTGATATCCAAGCTGGCGAGAACATCGATAGCGATGTTTTCCCCTATTGTAAAAGTATGTTCAGCCACCATGCAAGGGGCAGCTGTGAGTGCTGAGACTTTAAGACACGCAATTCGTAGTTTGATGATATCTACACTTGTAGGTATCGTTATTGTGGCTCTTACTGAAATTATCGATCATCTCATAAATAAAAATACTCAGGCTGCGGAGAGTGCAAAAAATATGGCGAGCGAAGAAGCCAAAGCTGCCGATGCTGTACAGAGTGCCTACGACAGCACGCTAAAGAGTACTTATGCCAATCTGATTATGAAATACGAACAGCTGAAAGATGGCTGGAAGAACCTGCGCAGTGAGCATGAAAAAACCGCATGGATAAAAAACAATCAGTCGGCCTTTGCTGAGTTGAAGATCAAGGTAAACGGAGTGGCTGATGCAGAAAACATATTTCGGAAGAATACGGGTGCCGTGGTAGAAGCCTTCACCCGAAGAGCGCAGGCTGCTGCCTATGCTGCCAAGTTGACCGAACTGTATCAGAAGCAGATTGGCCTTGTAGAGCAGAAGAACAAGGTTGTACAGAATATAGCTAATGATGCCAAAAAAGGCGGAAGACATGCTAAGGAAGGGGATGTCGTGCCTGAAAGCTGGCGAAGCGAAAGATACGGAAGAGTTGGTAATGACGGGCAGTGGCGGTTCACCAAGGTGGGTGCTGAGCGGTATAATGGCACCAACGTTTCGGGTGACAAACAAGTGGCCAAGATTGATAATTCCATTAATAATCTAACTAAGCAGATAGAAGACACGAAGAAGCAAATGGCTTCAGCTGCCAATAGCAACGGGTGGATAGATGCGGGCAAAATAACTTCCGGCACAGGTGGCACAGGCGGCAGAGTCGGAAGTGGTGGAACTACCAACCACACCCCGTCCGTGACCGACAAGAAAGACGACCCACTGAAGGGTAGCATCGACTGGTATACAAAGGCCATTGACGAGAAAAAGAGACAGCTTTACGCCACTGCCAACGAGGCAACCGCCAAGTCGCTCAATAACGAGATGGAGGCGCTGCAGCGCGAACTCTACTTCCTGAAGGTACGCATAGGCGTGGAGGTTCCGCCACCCATAGAGGTGAAGAAAACCATCAAGCCCATGGCAGAGCAGCTGCAGGAGTCGTTCGACGACATGCAGAAGTATCTGAAGGAGCACCCTCTGCAGGTGCAGGCCGACCCCAAGCGCCTGGAGAAGCTGACGCAGAAGATGGAAGACTTCGAAAAGATCAAGGGCTTAGGCAATGTAGACCTGGGCAACTTTGAGGGCGTAAGGAAGGCGATGACAGATATACAAGGCATAGTCGCCCCTACCGCTAAGGGCTTCGCTGCGGCCGGCACGGCCTGTCAGGCTCTGGGTGGCGCCATGCAGCAATTGGGCAGTGACTCGGCAGCAGCCAAGGCAGGACTGGTGATGGCAGCCATCGGACAATTAGCGCTGTCGTTGGCCACAGCGATGACCGATGCGGCGAAGCAGAGCTGGATAACATGGTTAGCCTTCGGAATATCGGGTACAGCACAGCTTGTGAGCATGGTGGCGACGATCAGCCAGTTTGCCACAGGTGGTATCGTGGGTGGCAACAGCAAGAGCGGCGACCGCGTTCTGGCCCGTGTGAACTCCGGCGAGATGATACTGAACGCCGCTCAGCAGGCTCAGCTCTTCGCCATCGCCAACGGCAGGATGCAGCCCACGGTGAACACGGACGTCCTGGCAGGACTGATGGCAGGCGGCGCAGGCGGCGTGAAGGCTGGCAGTGTGGTGGGCAAGATAAGAGGCAGGGACATCGTGCTGGTGACCGCCAACGAGACCCGCCAGATGCGCCGTCGGTCGAACATCAAGATCTGATTGAAAGGTAAAAAGGTAAAAAAGTAAAAAGGTAAAAAAGCCTTCTTGCTGATTGAAAGGTAAAAAAGTAAAAAAGCAGATATGTATATACACGGAAGTTACTGTAACGAGAGAGACGTGGAGGTGAAGGTGGAGATACTGACCCACGGCGACCGCACGAAGGAGGTGGAGATAGGTGGCGAGGGAAGCGACATCAGCTGGAGCGAGGACCCCGTGGAGACGAGCACGCAGGTGAACGACAGCTTCGACGTGCTGCTGATGAGTCAGGCGAGCGTGCGGCTGCTGTGCCGCAACTATGTGGCAGACTTCTTCAGCTCGTCGTGCCGTGACGCGGTAGTGAACATCTACGAGGGCGGTCGCTGTGTGTTTGCCGGCTACGTGGAGCCTCAGGCGTTCTCGCAGGGCTACAACGAGGTGTGGGACGAGGTGGAGCTGACGTGTGTGGACGCACTGGGTGCCCTGCAATACAGCACCTATCGGAACGTGGGCACCGCAGGCTCGTCGTATGAGAGCGTGAAGCTGCAGGCCAGACAGCGCAGCTTCCATGACATCGTGAGCGAGATACTGACGGGGGTGACGGAGAACCTGGATATATCGGGAGGCAGAAAGACGGCCGTGCTGTACGACGGGTCGAAGGCCATCGATGCTACCAACGCCCGCCACTACTCCATCCTGAACGACCTAAGCATCAGCGAGCTGCTCTTTCTTGGCGACGAGGAGGACGACGTGTGGACACAGGAGGATGTGCTGAGCGAGGTGCTGCGCTATCTCAACCTGCATATCGTGCAGGACGGCTGGAGGATGTATATCTTCAGCTGGGAGACGATAAGGGCTGGTGAGGCTACGATATGGCACAACATAGATGGTGGCCTGAAAAATATACAGACCATGCCGAAGAAGGTGACGGTGGAGACGGCCATCGTGGCAGACTGCGACACACAGATAAGCATCGGCGAGACCTACAACCAGCTGCTGCTGACGGCGAGCGTGACGAAGACGGAGGAACTGGTGGACGACCCGCTGGACAGCGACTCCCTGGAGAGTGTGTACGGCAAGCGCCAGCTGCTGCTGACGGAGTACAGTGCCGACGGTGAGGGCTGGGCTGCGTATGACGGTATCGAGGAGATGGTGATGAACGAGGGTAAGACAACTTACGAAGGGGCAAAGGTGACCGACTGGTTCGCACTGGTGAAGAATCATCCCCGATGGACCTTCTATGCGCCAGACGGCAGGAACATGCTGGAGCTGACAAGCGGAACAGACCAGACGCAGCTGATAGACATGCTGGGCAAGATGATGTGTGCGGCGCTGATAGTGAGCACGGGTAAGGTGCAGAAGAGAGGCGACGGCTCGGACAACTCGCCCACGGCAAGCATCAGCATGACCGACTACATGGTGATAACGACCAACGGCAACGGCAAGGACACGGAGGGTGAGTACCGGCCGTCGGCAGACGACATCAAGAACGCCATACCCTGTGCGGAATATACGGGCAACGTGGCGGGCGGTGTGCTGTCGCCTGCCGACCCGATGGTGACCAACTATATAGTGATATCGGGCAAGATGGTGCTGAACCCGCTGATGAAGATGACGGACTACTGTACGACACTCTACAACAGATTCCTGTACGAGCAGGAACATCCGCAGACGTTCCCCTATTATTGGCACAAGACGGTGCCGAGCCGCAACAACAGCGACGGCAGATACTACACCCGCAAGCACTGGCACGAGGAGGCGACAGCGATAACGGGCAGCGCCTGGAACAAGGGACCCGACATAGAGGGAAACCCAGGCTTCATACCCTACACGGCAGAAGGTCCGCAGGAGTATGAGTATCAGTACAGTGCGTATGGCGACCGCACAGACAAGCTGTCGAAGGTGCCCATCCTGGCGTGTATGCTCATCGTGGGCGACAAGTGCGTGGTGGAGAAGGCTCCTGGCGAGAAGCTCGGCACGGACACAGCTGGTACTGGCAACGGCGAGAAGCAGGACTACGTGTGGCAGAAGTACAAGACCAAGGCCGAGTGCGGCGGTGATGATGAATACTACGCACAGAGTTTCACCATCGGTGTAGACCCGAAAATAGGCGACAAGATGGTGGGTACGGTATTCGACGTACAGAATAACGTGTGGTACTACGACGGTATAGACGCAGAAGGCACTGCCATCCCTGTGAGGTATGAGGACAAGGTGAGCGGACAGGTGAAATTCATCATCCTCGGTCCTGTGAACATTACATGGGAGGAGATCGTGAGGAGGCACCCATCGTTTTGGCGGCACACGAAATGGTCGACCCGCAGCGTGCCACTCCTGGCACACACCTCGTCGATCATGGTGGAGAAGTTCGAGGTGAAGGTGGTGAGCGACAACGGAAAGGCTGAGGTGCCAGCTGGCGACAGCGACATCGTGTATATGAGCGACACGCAGGAGGCCTTCGTCAACAAGAAGGATGACCTGGAGTTCAAAATCACGACCGCGCTGACAGCCGCGGACTGCAAGAAACTGGGCGTGGGCAACAGCGTGTTCCTCTCTTCTCCGCTATGTACGGCTACTTCGACACCGCTGCTCTCGATATACAACAGGCGGACACAGGAACAGGCGAAGCCAGAACAGCACTACGTGAACGACTACTGGGAGGAATGGCACGAGCCGAAGGTGCTGATGGAACAGAACTTCATGGACGAAGGCAGCACGGTGTCGCTGTTTAACCTCTACCGGCATCCTGCCATCGGCAAGACCTTCGCCGTGCAGGGCATCAGTCGTAATCTGACAGAAGGCACCGCACAGGTGACACTGAAGGAGACCGATTGAAAGGTAAAAAGGTAAAAAAGTAAAAAGGTAAAAAGGGCCTTCTTGCTTTTAAAGGTAAAAAAGTAAAAAGAGGCTTATTGCTTTAGAAAAAGTTTAGAACAACATTCAAATCGTGTTAGAATATGATTAAAACGAAGATATACACCAAGCCTAAGAACACGGGCGCATCGGGCGGCAGTACAACCAGGGTGACCCGCCTGCAAGGTATTGCGACAGAAGCCGAATATGCCAGCAAGGCTGGGCGTGCGACTGAGGCAGACAAGGCTAAGGAGGCAGGCAGTGCACAGTATGCAGAGCAGGCAGGACATGCCGGTACTGCAGGTTATGCCACGAAGGCTGGCGAAGTGGACCTCTCGGCAGAGGCGCTCGATCACTTCGCACGCAAGGATCAGGACGAGACCTTCAAGGGGAAGGTGGGGTTTAAGAAAGATGTGAACTTCGAGGCTGCAGCTCTCTTTGCCGATGTGGTGACGATACTGAAGAAGTTAAAGGCACTTGGAGGTATCGAGACCGACGATGTGCGCTCGGCTAACTACGATGAGGATACGCAGCAGGGATTCGGACTTGTGCGCACAGAGAACGGCGGCTATCGCCTGTCGCTGAGCGAGCTGGAGGTGTGGTGTAAGGCTATCTTCCACGAGCTCGAGATACGCAAGTTGAGTTATGCTGGTGGTAACGTCTATCTTTCGGGCGCAGGCTCGAAAATTGTGCACGTGGAAGAGCAATACTCCGTATCGGGTGTTGTGACAGGCTGGAAGTGTTATCTCTTGGCAGATGATGGCAGTACGGCGACGCAAAACCTGTGGCGCGTGAAAGACCAGGCACGCTGTCAAAGCTTCAATATCCTCGAAGGGAAACACGAGGGTGTGAGCAATAAGAGCTACTGGCGACTGGTGACAGAGGTGAGTACTCAGCCTGTGACCATCAAGACTGCGGACGGTACGGCGCTGTATGGTGGTAGACTGTTTGACTGGGTGACATTGTCGGCTACTGACTGCATGGCGGGCAGCGATACGCCTGCAGCTGGCGACACCATCGTGCTCGATGGTGCCAGTGAGGACGCAACACGCCAAGGAGTATTAATGCTTGAGAGTACTGGCAATGGTACACCTCGCATAGTGGGTCTGCGTGGCGTTAGCTCATATACGCATGAGGGCAAGGAGGTATTCGTGTTCTCGCCTGGCGGCTCAAAGATCGTAAGTTCAGCCATCGAATGGGTATCGAGTGCTGGTGACACGATACACCTTGTTAATTACAGAGGTGAGTGGCAGAAGGGCGTGAGCTACGGCCATTACGACCAGGTGAACCACAACAACGCACTGTGGACTTGCGTCAACCCCAACGGCTGCAACTCGGAGCCGAAAGACGGAACTTCGGACTGGCAGAAGGTGCTGTCGGGAGAAAAAGGAGAACAGGGGGCGCAGGGGCCTAAAGGAGAAACAGGTGTCCAGGGACCTCAGGGCGAGAAGGGTGACCAAGGCGAAAAGGGTGAACAGGGCATTAAAGGTGATAAAGGAGAAGATGGGCTTGATGGAGCAGATGGAGCAGACGGACTTGACGGAACTGACGGCATAAGCATTCTCATTGAGCGCCCTTTGGTCTTTGACACTGACGACACCGGAAAAGTGCCTACGTCTGTGTTGCAGAGCAAGAAAGCAGTTGTGAGAGTGATGCAAGGCGGTGTGAATGTGTCAGGCCTGGTTAAGAAACTTACTATTGATAATGCGGCATACTGCTCTGCTTCAGCATCTGTCAAGACTGATCAAGATTCGGGTAGCTATATAGAGGTGCAGCTCAATTCTATTTCTGACGTGCAGACAGAAGCTGGTGTCGTGTCAGCACCATGCGGCTTTGTCGTGTTGCTTTTCTTGCTTGGGGGTAATCCTTATCGCGTACAAGTGCCTTTCACGGTGAATATTGCTAAGTATATGGGTAGTGTAAAGGCTACGGCAAAGCAGTATCAGTCGAAGTTTGAGGCATTGGAGAACGACCTGAAAGGAAGCAATCCTACCGTTCTCAATGCCTACACATCTACTATCAAGCAGACGGCAAAGGAGATTACTCTCAGTGTGACTC
>OWJF01000217.1_pt1 | contig 29336 bp, 17 predicted proteins | sample 1732941 | NCBI WGS metagenome assembly OWJF01 (sample SAMN05065770, study PRJEB22554) | human gut metagenome | biome: ENVO:2100002; feature: ENVO:00000062; material: ENVO:00002003 | host: Homo sapiens | place: USA
TAGAGATTGCCTTGCAGCCATCCACCATCTTCTTGAGGAATGGAGCGGCATTCTCAGAATTCCACACCATACCGATCTCTGAGATGATGACATCGCAGTTGTATTTACCGGAAAGGGTCTTGATGTTGCTGAGGCAGGCATCAGAAACCTGCTCCCAGGTCTGGTCAGTAATCCAATCTGGGTAGAGCGACATACCGATAACATCCCACTTGGCACCATTCTGCTTCAAGCCATCAAACATCCAGGTATATTGACCGAGGTTGTTTCCCTTATCGAGATGCACAATCACCTTAGCCTCCGGATAAACCGCCTTGACTGCATCATAACCGGCATTGATGTAAGCGGCAAAGTTAGCCATGTTCTTAGAGGCACGGCCTGTTACCTTCAGGGCAGCATCGCCATCCTCATCATTCCAGAGCATGCCGTCGGTGGTCTCGTTACCTACCTGTACCCACTCTACGTTGACGCCTCTTGCCTTCAAGGCATTGAGAACATCCTTGGTATGATCGGCAACCGCCTGCTTCATCTGCTCGAAATCATAGTTCTTCCAGGCTGCAGGAACGCCCTGCTTTTCTGGGTCTGCCCAGGTATCAGAGTAGTGGAAGTCTATCATCAGTCGCATACCGAGCTGCTGAGCTCTCCATGCCTTTGCTACCACATCATTCTTTCCGTTCCATCCATCCTCAGGGTTTACCCATACACGAAGGCGGATGGAGTTCATGCCGAGGTCGCGGAGAAGCTCCATACACTCAGTAGCCTTACCATTAGCGTTGTAGAACTTCTTTCCGTTCTGCTCCATCTCTGTGAGCCAACTTACATCGGCACCCTTGGCGAAGCCACTCATATCGTATTCCTTTTTCTGCTCTGAAACTGGAGCATCATCGCTGCTGCAACTTGTTCCTGTGATAGAGAAAAGAAGAGCAGAAGCCAGCAATATGGCTTTTCCTAATATATTCTTCATTGTTATTCTGTCTTTAAGTTATTATTATAATGCAAAGATAATCAAATAAATGATTCGTTTACAATAAGGAAACTTACTCATGATGAATATTCTGCGCAACCGATTGCGCAGAATATTCATTAAGCTATTCATACTTCCATGTCATGGTGTTGAGATTGGCTGTAACCGTAAACTCAGTTTCACCATTTTCATCACCAAACCAGATATCCCAGGCACCATCGCCAGAAGTTAACTTGAACTGCTCACCATCAGCACCATACCAGGTCTGCTTGTCGTCCTTGTTCTCGCCAACGAAGATGAAGCGGAAGTTCTCCCAGGAAGTCGGCTTGTACTTGCAGGTATAAACACCATCACTCACCTTGTTCATAACGGCAAGAAGGGTTTTACCATCCTTGCTGAACATGCAGAGAGTATTGCTAGCCTCTGGCTCTGGAGCAGTCTGGTTGCCAGACTCGATAGAGTAAGTCAGGTCGCTGTTCTCGCCCACCTTTACGGTGATGGTATAAGTACCTGCCTTGGCAATGTTCACGCTGCCAGCAGTTGCGGCATCAGTCATCTTGCCATCAGCAAGAGTGTAGTTCATTGTCTTCACTACGGCTGCAGCATCATCAGTTGCGGTTGCCTTGCTGTACTCTGCACCAGTAGCAACAATACTGATAGGTGTATTATCAGCAGAGGTTGTAATCACCTTGGTCCAGGCATAGTTAGGAGCATCATAGGTCATGTCCTCACCATTCAGCTGCATCGCCTTGATGTAGGTTGGCTTGAATTCCTTAGCCTTTGTATCCACCACGGTATAATAAATACCAGTCTGACCAGGGAACCAGAAGTTCCATGCCGACTCTGTATTATCCATTTCATATACATGACCATCCTGTCCTACATTACCCCAAATGGTTCCATCATTCTCCTTACCCCAGAAGTTGAGCCAGGAAGAAGCATTCATATAACCAGTATAGATACCATCCTCGTTTGGAGAATAGAGAGAGGTCAGCACCTTGTCCTTATTCGCATTCCAGATGGTCATTTTGTCCATGTGTATAATATAAGGTGTAACGTTCACCTGGCACACATTGCTGTAAGCTGCTTCGAGATTATTACCCATCTGACTCTTGATGCGGAAATAGAGAGGCGCACTCTGACCCGGAGTAGTTCCCAGATCCTTGGCAAGGGTGTTGAGATCAGCACCGGTGAAAGCCTTGGAGAGATCGGTTACGGAATACTCCTTTACCGTAGCAAAGCTCTCTGAAGGAGATGCCTGCAGATAGGTTTTCAACACACCGTTGCCCGCAGGCTTGGTCTCGTCGCTCGAAAGCAAGCTAGGATTCTGCCAAGCCATCGAGAGCACGATGTCCTTCGTATTGTCAATAGACAGCACCACATCGCTGGTCGATGCCATCAGATCGGATGCCTTGAAGCCATCCAGGTATATCTTGTCGCCACTCTCGTCGCAACTCACCAGGGCGGTGAGTGCGCAGAGAAGCATCATCAGGTTTCTAAATATCTTTTTCATTCTTTTATCCTATTAATAGTTGTCGTTATGAAGATTTGGATTGGCGGTAAGCTCGGTGTTAGGGATTGGATAGATGTTGTACTTGCTATCCACTGCCTGTCCGTCGTGAGTTCCACCCTTCCACTGCCAGATATACTTGCTAGTGGTAAACTCGCCGAAGCGAATCAGGTCGGTGCGGCGATAGCCCTCATGATAAAGCTCACGAGCTCGCTCATCGAGAATGAACTGGAGGAAGGCATCGTCATTGGCAAAATTGCTAGACCAAACATCAGAAGCACCTGCACGCTCGCGGAGAAGGTTGATCCAATAGATGGCTCCCTGCTTGCGAGAGGCGATGACCTCAGGATCGCTGGCATCCGTCTTTCCTTCTGGCCATGGATCCCAACTTGCACCCTGGGTACGAGCCACACACTCGGCGTACATCAGATAAACATCTGCCAAGCGGAAGAGAGGGTAGTCGGTTTCTACACCATCATTGGCTGTATTGGATGCTGTAGTTCCATCATCCTTCAGGTTGCTCCACTTCTCAGAGAGATAACCGGTGGTTTCATCGGTCATGCTGGTTACATCCTTGCTCTGACCGTTGGTGAAGAACTTGCAGCGTTTGTCGCCATTGCCATCGATATCGGTCTGGGTAAACTTATCCACGAACTCCGGACGGAGGCGGAACTCACTCCAGCCATTGGTAACACCGAAGTCGGCAACATTCTGATTGGCATTCGACATACTCAACTGTCCGCAAACCAAATAAGTAGATGAACCCCAGCTTACGGTATGCTCTGCACTTACCGGCAAGGCGAAGATAATCTCGTTGGTACGCTTGTCGTTGTCTGCATTGAAGAGCTTGCTGTAATCAGACTCCAAAGAGTAGCCCATATTCATTACCTTCTCGCAGGCCTCCTTGCACTCGGCATACTTAGCTACACCGGTATAAACCTCGCTGTTCAGATAAAGCTTGGCAAGCAAGGTGTAGGCTGCGCCCTGAGAAGCCTGACCATAAGGACAGGTAGAAGCAGGAAGCATATCGCCTACGCAATCCTTCAACTCGCTCTCGATGTAATCGAAAGTCTGCTGCGGAGTATAACGAGGAGGAATAAAGCTGCCTACAGGATCGTTCTCTGTCACCATCGGAATATTGCGATAGAGATCGAGGGCATGGAAGTAGAACATGGCGCGCATGAAACGGACTTCTGCCTTATACTCCTTTATCTTCACCTCATCCTCGCCCGAGAAGCTGGCACCATTGGCATTGCGGAGGAACTCGTTGCAGAGGGCGATGTTGTAATAAATGCGATAATACATATCTGATACCCAGGCATCGTTGGCATCCCAGGAAAGATAGGTCAGTCCGGTGGTCTGCTCACCTGTCAGCCAGGTGGAGGCAAATTCATCGGTACCACATTCCTGCATATTGATAAACATACGCATGTAGTCGAAACCACTACCGTTGTTCAACACGGATTCCATATCCTTATTGTCGCCACCCTTGCCCTGACCGCTGGTCACCATGGCAGCATAAATCTTACCCAGCACTGCCTCGTAATTGGCAAGTGAGGTATAAACATCCTTGGAGGTAGTCTCCGTCTGAGGATATTGGTCGAGGTCGGATACACAGCTGGTAGCGCTGGTCAGCACTGCTGTTCCCAACATCATACTATATAATATATTCTTAAGTTTCATTGTTATCAATTTTGATTGTTAGAACTGAAGTCCGAGGCTTACTGAGTAAGTGCGAGGACGTGGATAGAATGAGTTGTCCATTCCGTTTGGTACCTCAGGGTCTGTGCCTGAGTAACCGGTAATGGTGAATACATTCTGTACCATCGCAGATACGGTGAGTGAAGCCCACTTGTTGATTTTGCCTACATTGTAGCTCAAACTCAAGTTATCGAGTTTCAGGAATGAAGCATTCTCTACGTAGTAATCTGAGAGATACTGACGGGTCTTGAAGCCTGTCTTCAGGAAACTGGTGTTGAGATTGTTGAGCTGTGAATTGTTGTAGCTCACGGTCTCCCATGCACCAGTGCTCATACCCATGCCATTATATACGTAGTTGTCGATGTTGGCACGGAAGCTCATTCCGAGAGTCAACTGCCTATATCTCAAAGATGTACTCAAGCCCATGATATACTTAGGAGCTGGAGAGTGATAGCGGTAGAGGTCAGCATCATTGATTTCGCCATCGTTGTTGAGATCGGCATAAGCGCCCTCGATTGGCTTGTCTGTCTCTGGGTCGTAGAGCTGATGATATACGTAGAACATGTATGGCTCATATCCCTCTGAGAGTACCTGGAACTGGTAAGCATCGATAGATGGACCTACCTTCACGTTGGTCTGACTTCCACCCGGAGTCAAAGAAAGGTTCTTCACCTTCATGTTCTGCCAAGTGAAGTTATAGCTCAGATTCCATTCCCAATCCTTGGTCTTGATAGGAGTTGCATTCAGGGAAACCTCGATACCCTTGCTATCCACATTACCTACGTTGGTAAGGATCGTCTTCGAGAAGTTGGAACCTGCTGCTGTTGGTACAGATGCCAACAGGTCCTTAGTCTTACGGGTATAGAAATCGATGGCACCACCGATACGGTCATCCAGGAATCCGAAATCAAGACCGAAGTTCCAAGAGGTTGTTGTCTCCCATTTCAGGTTCTTTACGTATGCCTCAGGACGGTAAGTATTGATATACTGTCCGTTGATGAACGCTTCGGCACCTGTCACACTGTATGTATAAACCGGCAGATAGTTGTAGTTGCCGATGCCTTCCTGCTGACCGGTAACACCATAGCTGGCACGGAGCTTCAGATTAGAAAGCACCTTCTGGTTCTTCAACCAAGGCTCTTCTGTCAAAGTCCAGCCCAAAGCAACAGATGGAAAAGTACCCCAACGGGTATCCTTAGAGAATCGGGAAGATGCATCGCGACGAACGGTAGCAGTCAAGAGATACTTTCCATCGAAGGAGTAGTTGACACGACCATAGTATGACAACATCACATGGCGATAGTCAGAAGCCTTCACGGTTGACAGGTTTGTACCTGCTGCACTCTTGGTATAATAAAGAGGTGTAGTACTCTTCCAGTACTGATAGTCGTAACCGGCTGTCAGATCTACATTACTCTTAATATCTTCGAAATACTTTGCATAGTTGGCATAGAGGGTAAGCAGACGGTTCTCGTTCTTCTGAGGACCATACTTGTAATCGCTACCGCTCAAGGACTCATCCTTGTTGAATGACTGTGCTGCATAGCCAGGAACATAAATGGTACCATCACCCTTGGCATAATCTGCACCAATGGTAGCATGGAGCTTGAGGTCTGGCAGGAAATGAACCTTGTAATCTACATCCATCGAACCGATGAAACGGCTCACCTTACTCTTTGAATCATAAAGATCTACCAAACCGCGTGGGTTTCTCACACCCGCATTCACAGGATAGCCATCAGCATCGAGTGCCTCATTATAGCCACCATATTTGTCGTTGCCGGAATAAACCGGGATGGTTGGATTGAATGTTGCGGCTGCCCAAACGGCACCACCATTATTGAATGAGTTGTTATTGAGTGTACCCTTGGCGTTGATGGTCAACTTCAGGTGGTCCTGGAAGAAGCTAGGAGTCAACACCACGTTACCTGTCCAGCGCTCTACATTATCCTTGCGCACCAGACCGCTCTGGTTGTAATATCCGGCAGAAACACGGAAAGGCAAATACTTGCCGATGCTTCCGCTTACACTGAGGTTGTTATCTGTACCGAAAGCGGTGCGATAAACCTCATCATTCCAATCGGTATTGGTATCGCCGAGCAATGACTTCTGGTTATCTGTACCAAACTGGTTGATGACATTCACGAATTCATCACGGCTCAGCATATCTACCATCTGTGCACGGGTCTGCATGCTGTTGGTAGTATTGAAGTTCACCTTCACTGCACCCTGCTGTCCCTTCTTGGTGGTGATGATAATGACACCATTAGAGGCACGGGAGCCATAGATGGCTGTAGAAGAAGCATCCTTCAACACAGTCATGCTTTCGATATCAGATGGGTTGATCATGCTGAGGAAGTTGCTGCTGTTACCAGAGATACCACCCTGCTCCAATGGCACACCATCGAGCACGATAAGCGGGTCGTTGCTGGCATTCAGAGAAGCACCACCACGCACACGGATGGTACTACCTGCTGAGGCAGAACCACTGTTGGACATGATCTGTACACCCGAAACCTTACCATTGATCAACTGCTCTGGAGAAGAAACGAGACCCTTGTTAAAGTCCTTTGCCTTCACCGTAGCCACGGAACCCGTCAGGTCACTCTTGCGCGCCGTACCATATCCGATAACCACGACATCGGCAAGTGCCTTGCTATCCGATTCGAGATTCACCTTCATATTATCAGATATAGCCACCACCTGGTCGATATATCCTATATAGGAGATTTTCACCTTCTTGGCAGAAGAAGGTACTTGAAGACTGAAGTTACCGTCAAAGTCGGTAACCGTACCACTCTTATCACCTTCCACCATGACTGTGGCGCCGATAAGAGCCTCACCATTCTGCGCATCTGTCACTACACCCTTGATGGTGCGGGTTTGAGCCAGGAGCTGCAAACATCCCATGAGCAACAATGCTACGAGAAGAAAACTTCTCTGTCTAAACTTTCTAAAGATTGCATTCATTTTGCTTAGCTGTTTATTAATCAGGTTCTTATTATGATTGAATGATTTGTTTCGTTGCTGGTAGCGATGGGAGTCGCTTGTGACAACGATTTGTTTCGGTTGCAAAAGTAGGAAATAGAATGCAAAGTGCTAGACAGATACTTGACAAATGAAAAGAAAAAACGGACAAGAAGACGGAATATATCCGCTTTTGTCCGTTTTGTTATATTATAATGGAGAAAATACCTTTACCACACCCGACTTGTAAGCATCGAGAATGCTTGCCAATGCTGGCAATGGCTGCTGATGACCATTGGTTACTACAGTTTCATCTGGAATATCGAAGTGGATGTCGCCATGATTCAGACGACCGGCTCCATAGAAGCCTTCGATGATAGCAGGCACATCGGCTGCGTTATCAGCTGTATGTGCATACATCAAGCTTGAGTTGGTATCGAAGTTATTATAGGTAGTACCACCCACCAAAGTCTTCACACCGGCTGGCACCTGATCGGATGCCTTGGCTACATCGTAGGCATCGAAACTGGTATTGTTGGATGCATAGGTAACATAGCTGAAACCACTTGGTTTGTTGGCAAACACATTGCCATACGCCTTGATCATACCGCCATTCTCGCCAGAGAAGGTTCCCTTTGAACCCTTGGCATCGGTGCCCTGCTGAGAACTCATGATTGGGCGCTTCACGGCATCGAAGTAGTTTGACTCCATGAAGATGCTGGAACCCGTCGTGGCACCTACACCATATACATCACAATGCTGATAGTAGTTGTTGTACATGTGAACGGTCATGGTACGCACACGGGCATGACGGGAATCGGAATGGTCGAACCAGTTGTGGTGATAGGTAATCCAGTTTTCACCAGTCTCGCTCTTCATGCCACACATAGAAGATTTACCGTTATCCCAGAAATGGTTGTAAGCCACGGTCACATACTTAGAGTTGCCCTTGATATCCACGGTACCATCTCCCTTTGCCTGGTCGGCAGCACTTCCCTTTCTGCCATAGAACAGATCCAGGTGGTGAATCCAGATGTTTGAATTCTCTGTATCGAGCGACATTGCATCGTCGAGACAACGCATGATGGCGAAGTTACGGAACTCCACACTCTTGGCATTTCTTACCAGGAAGCCGAACCCATAGATGGTGGCATCATCACCCACGCCCTCGAAGGTCATGTTCATGGTAGAATAGCCAGCCTTACCCTTAATCTGCAAACCCTCGGCAGAACTTGAAGTTCCATCCAAATCTGCCAGACTCACCTTACCGATGATACGGAAAGCAATAGGAGTGGTATCATATCCCTTCTTGTAAGCATCTATGATTGCCTGCAAACCTTTCACGGTTTGCTTCTTGTTCTTGGCACCGGTGATGACTTCTGTAGAAACAGTCTTGGCTGTGCTTGCTGTGATATAGAGCACCTTGGCATCCGACTTCAATGTACCATCATTGTTGTAAGCACCAATTCCCCCGAAATTGAAATGAGCGAAGCCCTCACGGTTGTAGTTCTTTACCAAGAGATTGGAAACCGTATTGGCACCTGCCATCTCCTTACCGGCAGCATCCACAGGAACCACCTTTACAGAATAGGAACCCACCTTCAAGCCGAGCACATCGGCACGGAAATAAGAAGCGTACTGACGAATCAGCTGCGCATCAATCTTCTTGCCATCTACATATACATTGTAAGAAGAAGCTCCCTCGAAAGGTGCCCACTTCAGATAAGCAGACTCCAGCCAGGCCTTTGCCTCCGTAATCTTCACAACGCCGGCAGGATTCTCCACACCTCCGTTCTCACCCTGCTCCACTCGCTTGGCAAAGTTGATTTCTCTGACAGAAGCATCATACTCATCGTTATCGCTTCCATCCTTCGGAGCGATGATAGCCTTGTCGCCCTCAAACTTCACACTGGCCAAATCGGCAGTATTGTAATATTTCACATCTCCCGCACTGGTGGTAACAAACATCTGGTTCACCTTGCTGTTACGAGCCACAGCATGATTCACCTTATCTGCATTTACCTGAGCCAACATGCTACCGGCACCTCCCAATAAGAGCGCCAAAGAGAATACCATTTTCTTCATTCTGAATTCCTCCTTCATTACTTTATGATTACTTTCTTACCATTCACGATATAAACGCCCTTAGACAATCCCTCTACGGAATTGCCCACCAACTGACCATTGAGGTTAAAAACCTTACCCTGCAATGCCTCCTTGAGCTGCTCCACCTGATGAATACCTGCGGATGTGCCATAAGTGAAAGAAAGCGATACGAACGACATATCCATCGTATCAGAAGAGTTGTCAGCATAGCTGAGCGTTACGTTGTCACCATCAAAGGTGATTTCCGTGATGGTCTTGTCGATAACCTTACCATCTACCTTTACGGTTTGCTTGTTGTCTGCATACACGGCGGCAGAGAACATACAAGCCAATAGGATTAAGTACTTTTTCATCTTAAATGCTTGATTTTGACATGTTTTGTAAGACTTGCATTATAAAGAATGTCTTTTAAAAACAAAGAATATCTTACTATGTATTTTGGGGGATGAAAGGGCGAGCACTATTCACCAAGAACAATGCTCGCCCAAAAATAGAGTGTGTTAACTTATATCTAACCTATCCTTAATACCCTGGATTCTGCCAGAAACCTGTGGTGCTGTTCACTTCTGTTGTGAAGTTCTGAACGGCATCAATCTCGTTTTGTGGAATTGGACGGTAGAGATAATGCTTGTTACCATCTGCCTTCAAGTTGGCTGAAGCCTGAGCATTATACTTCTCTACATATTCATAAAGCTTACCGGTACGCTTCAAGTCGAACCAACGCATCTGCTCACCGCAGAACTCAACGGCACGCTCCTCAAGGATGGTGTCGATAGTGGCGTTGCCGCTCAGAGTATTGTCGGTGCCTTCGATGGCACGAGCCTGACGAAGCTGGTTGATGGTTGCCATGGCAGCATTGCCGTCGCCCAAAGCCAACTGGCACTCTGCCTTGATGAGATACATCTCAGGGATACGCATCACGATGGCATCACGGCTAGAGATGTCGTGGGTTGGGTAATTCTCATCATACTCGTTATCCAGGAACTTCTTGATACCTGGGAATGAGCACCATCCAGCAATCTTGTATGAATTGAAACGTTCGTCACCATAAACCCTAGAGCTCTTGACTGCTGCCTCTGTAGGCTTGGCTGTAGCCTCATCCATAGAGGTATAAACTGGGATGTCGCCACCAGCCATAAACTGGATGCGGTATCTGTCCTTAGCCCAAGCCTGCATAGCCTGACCCTCTGGAGAATCTCCATCCATAGGACAGTAGTAGATGGCTGTATCCTGCAACAACGGATAATTCTTTGCATTCTTTGCCAAATCTGGAGATGCGATATCGTAGTGATCGAGCAGGGTTGCCTCAGAACGCTGGTCGGTAGCCTTATGCTTCTCCAACAGATTCCACAAGTGCAAAGATGGCAAGTAACGGGTAAAGCCACGTCCGTATGGCGAGTAAGCTGCACCGCACTCTACGTTCTTGCCGGTTAACTTACTTTTGATAGTAGTCTTGCCCTTGGCAATACGCCAGAACACCTGTGAGTCTTTCTGACCATTACCACCCAGGTCGGTGGCACCATTGTTCCACATTGATACGAACATCAGCAGCATGGCATTACCACCACGACTATAACCTGTACGGGTAATCAAACTGTTATACTGCATTGGGCTACCGCCTTCCAAACGGTAACGGTAAGGAATACAGTTGGCATTGGTTGCGATGTCCTGAGAATATGTTACACCGAAGAGAGCCTCCTTGTTGGTATTGTAGCTCTCGTTAGACATGGTCCATACATGCTTGTAGTCATTATCCAGACTGGCGTAATCGCTTGCACCGATAACAGCCTCAGCATCAGCCTGTGCTGCAGTATAGAGGGCATTCTTGTCCTTGCCATCATAGTTACCACCCTTTACGGTCTGGTTCAACTGTCCGCCCAACCAAGAAGCAGCATAGAGCAACACTCTTGCTCTCAAAGCCTTGGCAGCCCAATAGTTGGCACGGCCATCTGCCTTGGTCTTGTAACCGGCAGCCTCGAAGTTGGCGATAGATGCATCCAGGTCGTCCAGAATCTTGCCATAGACTTCATTCTCCGGCATACGGGTTGGGTTGAAGTTCTGAGCTGTGATAGGCTCTGCATTGTAAGGGATAGCACCCCAGATGTTCACCATGTGGAAATAGTAGAAAGCACGCATGAAGTGTGCCTCACCCAGGTTGCGGTTCTTCTCCTCTTCACCCAGGAAGGTAGCCTCGTCGATATACTTGAGTGCATTGTTGCAAACATCAGTAGCGCTATAGAACAACTCCCAGTAATGGTCCAGACAAGGGTTGTCGGCTACGTTGTTCTCCAAGGCAGCAGCACCAAAGTTGTAAGAGCAAAGGCTCTTCTGCTTGTTGTCGTAGCCATAGTAAAAGAGGTCGGTACCCATTTCACTCAAGCCCAAACCAGCCTCCTTACCATACCATCCGCGAGCGAAGGTATAGCAGTTGGCAACCAGTCCTTCCAATCCAGAAGGGGTTTTATATGTCAAGTCGGCAGTTTCGCCCACCTTGTTTTTTTCTTCCAGGAAATCAGAGCAAGAGGTAAGCCCCAACATCATAGAAGAGGCTGCTGCCATGAATAATATCTTTGTTTTCATAATTGATTCGATAATTTTAGAATTCTACATTAAGACCTACTACTACCTGCTTCTGCATTGGGAACGAGATGCTACCACCACGCTCTGGGTCGTAGTTGTCAATCTTGCTCCATGTCATGAAGTTCTTCATTGAGCAGTAGATGCGAGCCTTACTCATGCCCACGGTGTGCAACCAGTTGGCTGGCACGTTGTAAGAGAGAGTGATGTCCTTAATCTTGAAGTAGTCTGCCTTCTCGTATGTGAATGCACTCTTGTAGGATGACCAGATCTTGCTGGCATTTGAATCCAAACCTGGGCTAGGGAACTTAGCGCCCGGATTGGTTGGTGTCCAGTAGTCGATGGCGTCACCCCAGTTGGCTGACTCATAGTTCAACTGCTCATTCATGGCGTAAGAGATGTAGCCTCCCAAACGTGCCATCAACTGCACAGAGAGCGAGAAGTCCTTGTAGCTGAAGGTGTTGGTCATACCAAACACGTGATTAGGGTCGCGGTTGTAGAGTACACGATCGTCAGATGTGATGTTGCCATCGCCATCTGCATCCAAAATCTTTGGAGAACCTGGTGTACCATAGCCCTTTGTGCCTGTGCAACCTGGCTTCTTTCCGTCGTGAGCTGCCTTGAAGTCCTCTACATACTGGTCAAACTCTCCGATACCCCACTCTCCGAGTACCTTGTAATCGTAGAATGCGTTTACACGATTGCCTACGAACAGGCCCTTGGTTCCTGATACATACTTATCTACACCACCTGTCAACTCGGTAATCTCATCCTTGAAGTGAGAGTATGACCAGTTGGCTGTCCAGTCGAAGTCCTTGGTACGGATGAAGTCTGTCATCAAAGAAACTTCAAGACCCTGACCCTTGGTCTTACCGATGTTGTCGATTACTGTTGGGAAAGAAGAAGCTGGTGCTGTCTTGTAGAACAACAGGTCGTAGGTATGGTTCCAATAATAATCCACGCTACCGCTGATGCGACCGTCGAAGAAACCGAAGTCGAGACCCAGGTTGAAGGAAGATGTCTTCTCCCAAGTCAGGTTAGAGTTACCCATCTGACTAGGAATCTTACCAGCCACGTCGTTGTTACCTAAATAATAATAATAGGTAGTACTGCTCAAGGATGCCAATGTAGAATAAGCATCGATGGCTGCGTTACCGGAAACACCCCATGAAGCACGGAGCTTCAAGTTGCTCAATACCTTCTGGTCTTTCAGCCAATTTTCTTCGATTAATCTCCAACCTGCTGCCACAGATGGGAAGTAACCCCACTTGTGTCCCTTTGCCAAGGTAGAAGAACCATCGGCACGAAGAGAAGCGGTAAGCAAGTACTTGCTGGCGTATGAATAATTCAGACGACCGAAGAATGACAACATGGCTGTCTTCACGTATGTAGAAGTTGTCACTGGTGAGAGGATCTTGGAAAGATCACGGAAACCACTCTCATAGTAGTGGGTAGCACCAGCATCACCGCCTACAGTAGAACTTTCTGTTACGGTCTGTGTCAACTCATGTCCCAGCAAAGCGGTCAAGTCATGCTTCTCTGCAATTGTTGTATTATAGTTGATGGTATTATCCCATGTAATCGCAGTAGAGTTATTTCTGATCTGGCGGATGTAGCTGGTATGAGGAGACTGGTATCTCTGCTGGCTCTCATAGTCCTGATACAGACCGTTGCGTGAATTGTTGCTATCCACGGCAAACATAGAGCGGAGATTCAAGCCCTTGATAGGGTTCAACTCCACATAGGCATTACCGAAGAAACGGGTAGATTCGGTATTGTTCTGGTATGCTCCCTCCACATCATCGAGCAATGGAGAGCAGTGAGCTGCATACCAAGGGTTTGGAGTTGAGTTGATGCTGCCATCTGTCAAATAAGGATGAGTGATGGTGGTCATCTTCAACGCCTGGTTGTAAACGCCAGAGTTACGGCGGTTCCAATTCTTATAGGTATAAAGCAAGCTTGAGCCTACCTTTACCATCTTGTTGATACGATGGTCGATGTTCACCTTACCGTTGTAACGGCTCATCTGGTCGTTCTTCATCAGACCGCGATCGTACATTGCACCGAGAGAAACATTGAAGTTGGTCTTCTCGCTACCACCAGCCACGTTGACTTCGTAGTTCTGAGAAGTGCTGTTCTTCAGGAGCAAGTCGCCCCAGTCGGTGTAAGAACCATCATTATAGATATCCAATGTAGCTGTACCATCATCGAGCTTTTCTGTCAACACAGTCTCAGGAGTAATACCAGAAAGTACGGTATTATAGGCATCCAGAGTCTTGTCGCCCTTTGCCCAATCCTGGTAAGCGCGCTTGTCAATCAGACGCTGCACCTCCTTGTTGCCATACATAGAATGTGCGGCATTGGTAGCGCTATTGAAAGAGTTGTAGAAGTTGAAGCCCACAGATGTTCTGCCAGCCTTACCACGCTTGGTGGTGATGATGATGACACCATTGGCACCACGGGTACCATAGATAGCGGTAGAAGATGCATCCTTCAACACCTCCATAGACTCAATGTCGGATGGGTTGATGTCGAGGGTAGAACCGTATGCCACACCATCCACGAGGATTAATGGATTATTGGAAGCCAACATAGAACGGGCACCACGAAGATTGATGCTCACTCCAGAACCAGACTCACCACTGCTCTGCTGCAAGTCCATGCCAGGAATCTTTGCCTGCATAGCCTGCATCGCATTAGAAGAAGCTACATTCTTCAAGTCATCAGACTTGATAGAGGCCACGGAACCCGTGAGGTCGCGTTTCTTAACGACACCATAGCCGATGACAACCAACTCATCCAGAGAGTTGTTGTCCTCTTCCATTACGACTGAAATCGTGTTCTGACTACCTACCTTCACCGACTTTTCCTTATATCCAATATAAGAAAATTTAATGACGGTAGATGGCTTGACGCCATTGAGCGTAAAATTACCATCCAGATCAGTAACTGATCCAGCACCAGCAGCTCCATCAGGAACTACACTTACACCAATCATAGGTTCACCATTAGAGTCCTTGACGGTACCCTTAATTGTTGCCTGGGCGAAAGCACCAATGCAAATAGAACCCAACGCAAGTGCCATACTTGCTCTTTTTAATTGTTGTTGCATAAACATCTCGTTTTAGCTTGGTTATTATTGTTTCTAAGTTGAAATTTGCTTATAGATTTCAATAAATAATCAGATAAAAATCTTGGTTATTACAGATACATTTACTTTCTACAATGCAAAAATAAAAAAAATAGTTCAATGTTGTTCCTTCTTCGTATGAAAAAGACACGCAAACGTTTACGGATTATAATAAACAAAAAGCCGAACTTCATTTCTGAAATTCGGCTTTTTGAAGTGGTACCACCAGGAATCGAACCGGGGACACAAGGATTTTCAGTCCTTTGCTCTACCAACTGAGCTATGGCACCATACTCTTTACAGATGATTTCTCATTTGCGGGTGCAAAGGTAGTAATAAAAATCGGTTCCACCAAATTTTTCGGTGAAAAAGTTTTCAAAAAAGATAAAAAAGTGCTTTTTTATTTGGTTTTATGCAATTTTTGGTGTACCTTTGCATCGTCTTTATGACCATAGGTGCCAAAACATCGGGATTTAGCGCAGTTGGTAGCGCACGTCGTTCGGGACGATGAGGTCGCTGGTTCGAGTCCAGTAATCCCGACGAAAAGTCGTCAGATGTGCCGTAAACACTGAGGTTTCGCCTTAGTCGGCACCAAAGTGGTCGGTACAATGTCGGTATCACACCTTTATATACATTATTAATAATAAGCTGTATCTGAGAAAAATTAAAGATATGGCTAAAAAAAATTATGCTCCAAATTCGAATGACACTGTACTTAGCAGTGTCATTGGCTGGAAACCTCCAGTTTTTCATCAGAAATCTGAATGTTATATCTCCTTCATGGCGTTTGATCCTCAGCTCAACCGCATGAGGAAGAAGAAAATCATGCTTGACCATATCAAGGGCAAGCGTAATCAACGTGTCTATGCCGACCAGATTATGAAGCGCCTCACCGAGAAGCTCATGGCTGGCTGGAACCCATGGATTGAGGCTCTGCAGCCACTGGAATATACGAAGTGGGAAGATGTACTCGAGAAATATAAGGCTTATCTCGTCAAGATGTGCAACGAGGGTAGCATGCGTGAGGAGACTTTTGTTGACTATAGCAGTCGTGTCAGAATCCTGGAGAGATGGAAGAAGGAGAAAAACATAGTCCTCAACTTCTCCTATCAATGGGACAAAAGTAATGTGAGCAAGTTTTTGGACTATATATTCATCGACCGAAACAACACAGTTCTGACCCGCAACAACTATCTTGCCTGGACTAAGAGTTTTTCCACCTACCTGCTGGCTCGCGGCTATATCCCTAAGAATCCAACTGAAGGACTGGGACGCATCAAGAACAGACAGAAGAAAAACAGAGATGTCATACCGGATTGTACCATGCAGCTCATCAGAGACTACCTACAGGAGCACAACAAGCACTATCTGCTGGCTTGTGAAATCATCCACTATCTCTTCATCCGCCCTCGTGAGATGTCCTATCTCAGAATCTGCGATATCCATGTCAAGACTCAGACCATAAGTCTGCATGGTGAGAACACGAAGAATGGAAATGATGCAGTAATCACCCTGCCGACTCACGTCATTAAGCTGATGATGGAACTCAACATCTTCTCACATCCAGGGCAGGACTATCTCTTCTCTGACGGGTTCTGCCCAGGACCTGAAAGAAAGAACGAGAAAATGTTCAGAGACTACTGGACTCGTGTCCTGAGAAAGGAACTGAAACTCTCACCTCGCTTCAAATTCTACAGCTTGAAGGATACAGGCATCACCAATATGCTGCGGGCCAATGCCGATGTCTTGTCGGTCAGAGACCAGGCGAGACACTCATCCATCCTCATTACTGACATCTATACGCCTAAGGACATACAGAAGGCGAATGAGTATATCAAGAACTATCAGGGAATCCTATAATATAATAAGGTGGAGGGCTGACTGCTCCCCACCTTATATATATATTATGATAGCATATAGAAATAGCCTGTGTAAACTGGCTCGATGGCATCGTCCTTGACCTCCATCTCTATCTTCTCACACACGAATCTCTTGTTGCGGATGATGTATATCTTGGATGGATCAGGTATGTCATCTGACTTGAACTTGACTTCCATGCAGTTTTTATTGTCTATTCTGAGACCGCTAGCATGTAAGGTACCCAGACTGGTTGTACCAAATTCGCTCTTCATGCATAGCGACAACGAGAAATATTTATCCTCGAAATGGGCGATGCCGAGTCTGAATCCCTCATTGATACGATAGTCGGTTAGGAACTGTGGCCATCTAGACTTTTCCCCAACCCAAGATAGTTTTGTGGTTGAACCATCGGTAGATTGTACCCTTCCTGGAAGAATGAAGAAAATATTCATGCATTCCTTCTCGTCTTCTGAATTGTCGAGTGCTGACTCATCATCGAGCGCATCCTGTACGGATGTATAGCTATAGCCATCGTCGTCAACATCGTACTCCTTAGATTCTGATTCCTTATCATTAGGCATTGACAGAAGACACCGTCTCTCGTAATACTTGTCTTCCAGCAACCCCGACTTGAAATTGATATTCTCAACTACTTGAGCTACGGGTGAAATGTTCAGATCTATAAAATCATCTGAAGAGCTGTCCCTGATAAGTGGTGACCAGATGCCAACAGGTTTCCAGCTTTTGTTATCATTTTCATCTACCATATATACATAGTAATTGCCAAAATTCTCTATGATAGTCTGTCGTTTTTGCTTTTCAGACCATGACAGCGTTGTTGAAGCAAACTGTTTGTTTGCCCCCATTAACTCTTTGCTATGAACAATCTCAAAATTATCGAAAACTTTTTTCGAGATAACTTCATAATTGCCTCTATTGGCAGAATTGCCCAGATTGTATTCCAGGTTTGCCGTAGATGAAGTAGAGAAGGAGCCATCTTCATCGTAGTCCGTAGTGTATTCGTCCATAGGTTCAATCTCTAAAGAATCAGCTGTTGTCAGTTCTGAAGCATTGATAACTGAGCAGGTCTTCAGAATATCATCAAAAATGATAGTGGCATTGAAGAGTTTCCGGAATTCCTCTATAAATGTATAGCTAGACCAATGAGGAAGCGCCTTGCATAGTTCACGCGTCTTGTAGGCTGAAGCTATATACAGAAGATTCCACGGTTTACAGTCGAAGTCGTTGCGCTTGAGAGTGTATCCTTCATATTCTACCACTTTGCGGAAGATATACATCAGATTTGGCTGAACTGCCAGGTTCACGATATATGGTGCATTGTAGCCGATGAACTGCTTAGTTTTATCCACTCCAACGAAATTGGCGATCATATCATTTGTTTCGTCCCTTACAGGTACGAAACACCATTTTCCTTCTACTCCCAGGAACTGCGACTTATCTTCATCAAGTCTGTAGATGTCATTGATCTTTTGAAGGTCTTTAAATCCCTGAGACCATCCCTTATCAACTGTATAACCAGGTTTGTCAGCTGTGCCAAATGGTATCTCATCGATATAGTGCTTGGTCATGCGGTCGTTGAACTTGATGCGGGACTTGCCTCCGACTATCTGCAGTTTGATTTCTTTCTCATTCGCGGAGAGTATTGTACCGACACCGCTCATGATGAGCTGGCTGTTACAGAACAGCTTGCAGTCATCGTATTTGGCGACGTTCTTCTTGACCTCCAAACGTGAGACATTCTTGAATATGACACGGTTCTCCAGGATATTCGTGGGGAAGGTGATGTCATAGGTGTACTCACCATCATCGGTGACATACTGATTTGCGTATGTCACCTTGATGGATGATGTAGAAATGGGATAGGCCTTATGGCCATTGATGATGCATGTTATCATATCTACTTGTTGTTTAGCATACGATGATATTCATTGAGTTTGCGGTCGATGCCGTCTCTGCCAGCGATAGACACATCTGCCTTGATACCTCTCTCTATATTCTCGTTGAGCCTGCTGACTGCAGAATTGACTCCATCGAGAGATTGGCGCACCTCGGCATTGTCATTGCTGACATTGACAACAGGAGCCACCACGGTACTGCTGCCCTGCCCCAGAGAACGTGTGATGTCAGCAGCGGTCAGAGAACCAACGGTGTTGGAGCGCTGTGCCCTATCGATGAGATCAAGAGCTGGACGGATGGAAGAGTTGTTGACGGCATTATGGTTTGCCACGAACTCGCCTTCATGCACAACTCCAGCCTCCTTTCGGTAGCGGTTGCCTCCGGTGTAACCGCCTTCGTAGTAACCTGCTGCCTCTGCCTGGTGCTGCTTCTTGATGGTTGCAATCTGCAGCATACCTGCTGCGGTTGCCATGCCGGCAGCGATAGGAGCCATTACCCAACCAGTGACGGGGATGCTAGCTGCTGATGAGTAGGCATTGATGGCAGCCATAGCGGTTGATGCGATTGCCTGAGCGATTTCAATCTTCATGGACTTCCTGTTGGCTTTAGACTTGGCTGCGGCTAACTCCTTGTCACGCTTCTCTTCCAACTTTTTCTTCTTCTTCGAGTTGTTGCCAGCTGCAGCAATCTGCTTCTCGTAGTTCTTGGAGATTTTGGCTTGCTCCAGGTCTGAGCATGCCTGAGCGTATGCCGACGCAGAAGAAAGAATGTTGTTGATGCCGTTGTATGCGGCAGAGGTCTGCTGCACCATGTTATCGAGGAAGTTGGTGGTCACCTGCGCCTTGGCCTGCATGTATGCAGCATGGTTCTGCTTGTCGCTGCCATACAACTCCTTCAGCTTCTCCATAGTGTTCTGATAGTTTGAGATTTGTGAGGAGAAGTATCCACCCAGAGTGGCATTGCTGGTCTGCTGGGACTCCCCTGCTGCAGCCCTGGCGCTGTTGACCATCTCTGATGACTTATCATTAATCTTCAGCTGAGCGCTACCAGCACCATGATCATCAGCATCAATTTGCGCTCTCTGGGCAGCAAACTGCTTGGTTATCTCCAACTTCATCTGCTGATATTCCTCCTCCTTGATTAATCCCTGCTTGTAGAGATTGTCAAGGCCATTGAGGTACATTTTCTCCTGTGCCTGCAAGTCTTGCTTGCCGAACTGCTGACGGAGTTCACGCAGCTGGTTCTGGTATGACTCCTGCATCTGCAGCTGGTGGTCGAGCTCAGCCTGTTCCATCTCAGCCTTCAGATCCAGCCACTCCTCGCTGCCCTCTCTGTCTTTGTAGAGTTCAAGCCGTTTTTTCATGGCTTCGACATCATTCTTATATAGGGCTTCATTGAGAGCGGTATCATTCTGATAGATAGCAGAACTGGCATCATTGTACTGAGCTTTGATGCTAGCCTCCTTCTGGAGGCGTTCACGCTCAATGGTCTGCTCATTCATTTTCTGAATGGCAGCATCATGCTGCTTGACAACGTTGACCTGGTTGTCAAGCAACTGCTTGTACTCGTTGCTCTTCTCACCATATAGCTGCTTCAGCTTTGCGAAGCCCTTAATTTGGAGGCTCTGTCTGTCGTCGAAGAACTGCTGGTATGTCTTGTTGCCCTCGGCATAAGCCTTGGCGTTGTCAGCGAGCAGCTGATTGGTCTCTGCCTTGATGGAGTCTGCTGCCTGCTTCTGCTTGCGCTTGGCTTCTGCCTGGCGCTTGCGTTCCTCGGCAGCAGCAGCCTTCGCAGCCTTGACCCTAGCCTTGCGCTCCTTTTCTGAAGTTTGATGTGTGCCGGTTGTTCTATGCGGCTTAATGATGGTACCATCATTGCCCTTGCCATTGTAGCCATTGTTTCGCCATGGTTCCGGATCATTGATTTCGAAGTGCTGGGACTCCAGCTGTTTAATCTTATCGATGAGCTTCTGCTGGTACTGCTTTTCACGCTCAATGCTCTTGTTCATCACATCGATGAACACTTCTTTGTTGTCGGAAGCTAAGTTTAACAACTTAGTTTTACCACTTGCAAACGGATTTATACGCCCCCAAACTTTAGCCCAGAACCCACGCTTATCGTTGTCAGCTTCGCTTAGCAAGTCTTCTTGTTCTGCCTGCTTGGCTATAGACTCAGCAAGCTTCTTCTGCAGACCGTCGATGACGATCTTCTTCTTCATCATGTCAATGTACGACTGGATTTGCCTTGTTGCTTGACCGGTGCGCACTGCTTCCTCTGTGATATTGCCAAGGTGTTCACGCATCAGCTTGCCGTTGAGTTCCTCCAGTGCAGCCTTGCGGTCCGACTCCGCACTGGTGTTGGACTGGATGGCAGAAACGAGGCGCATGATGGCTGCCTCCTCGTCTGCAGCCTGCTTGTTGGCTTCAGTCACGGCATCATTGTAGTCTCGCTGAGCCTGCTCTGCGGTGCTCGTCTCCTTAGATAAGGTAACGATTGCTGCTGTGAGGCCTACGACAACAGCTATCACGGCTGTGATAGGGTTGGCCAATAAGACCTTGTTCCATAACATCTGCGCTGCTGCGGTCAGTTTTATTTCACGTGTCAACGCCATCTGAACAATTGCCATGGTCTTGAGAGCAGATGTCTTGAGCCCCACAAGGACGAGATGCGCCTTCTCGCGCAGAATCATGATGTTGAGCCATGCCATCTGCGCCTTGTCTGCTATCAACTTTGCTTTAGAGACTGCTGTATAGGTGACGATGGCAGCTGTCAGCACAATTAATATGCGCCAATAATCTTTGACGAAATCAACGAGTGTGGAGAGTGCCCGGACACCAAGACTTGCTGCAGATATGCAATATCTTGCAGCAGGGTAGAGTTTTTGGCCTAGCTCTATTGAGAGGTCGAGGAACTTCTTGCTCGCCTTGTCAAGTTGAGCCTGTACACTCTCGTTTTGAGTCTCGAACTCATTGAGGACGGATGTGCCTTCGGAATAGGCTTCGTTTGCCAGGTTCTGGGCAGTCTTGATGTCATCGAGCTTGTCAGCGAGGACGGTGAGGACACCTGTCGCTCTGGAACCATCCATCTTCATTTCCTCGAACATTGGTGCAAGGTCGGCAAAACCGCCCTTGGCTCGCATGGCTGCCAGGAACTGGAGGAGTGCGCCGTTGGCATCCTCCTTCAGGGTGTTGGCGAACTCCTTGACATTGAGTCCTGCAATCTTTGCAAACTTTGCGGAGTCTTGGAACATTTTTGCCAGAAGGTTCTGGACTGCAGTAGCAGCCGTCTCGTCCTGCTGCATGTTCTGGTCAAGGACAGATGCGAGACCCATGATTTGCGCCTGTGTAAAACCTGCCTGCTTGCCGACACCTGCTACTCGCGCTGTGAAGTCAACGAGATAGCCGGCAGAGGCTGAGGAATTCTGAGCCAGTTCATTGACTGCAGAACCTGTCGCCAACATGGCACCTCGCAGACCTTTGGTCTTGTCTTCGCCGAACATCTGGGCAAGTTTACCGATTTGAGAGACTGCTTTATCGCCGAGGTCATCACCGAGTGCAACATTGATTTTATCGGCACCATCGACGAACTCCTCAACTGCAGCAGTCGATGTGATGCCGAGTCTGCCAGCATCTTCGGCTAGTTGGTTGAGTTTCTGGCGAGGTGTGCGGGTATCCATCTTCTTGAAGTCCTCGTTCATGCGCTCGACTTCCTCGGCTGCCTGCCCAGTGTACTTGCGGACGTTGGTCATCTCATCGTCCATCTTGGCATACTCCTCCACACACTTCTTGACTGTGAAGGTGATGCCGGAGATGGCAGCGACTGCACCTAGAGCTAGTCCCTGCATGCGGTTGAACCAATCGGCAGAGCGCTTGATCCAGGACTCCTGGGCTACTCCTTCGGCTCTGACCGCCTGCAGTTCTGCCTTCAGCTGCTTGGCTTGTCTCTCCATCTGTTTGAACTGCTCGGTACCACGCTCCATGCCCTGCATCTGCTGGTTAAGTGCCTTGATGGAGTACTCCAAGTCACGGATGGAGGATGTCTTGAGGTTGGACATGGTGTTATTGACCAGCTGCATCTGCCGCTTGGTCTCCTTGATGTCCACATTGGTGCGGTCAATCTCCTTGTCATACTGCTGCATGAGGGTGACCACCTTCTGCTCGTTCTGTCGGATGCGTTCCAGCTCTGCCTCGACCAGCTTCAACTGCGAAGCTCGAGAGGCGTACATGGTTGTGTTTGGGTCGAAATCGGCCATCTGCGAGCGAAGTCTGCCTGCAGTAAAGTTGAGATCGTTAAGAGATGCATGTTTCAGATTTGACACGGTTGCGGTCATGCGTCTCGCTTCCTCATCAGCCTTGCGTGTTGCGCCCTTCAGGGAAAGCATCTGCTCCTTGACCTTTGAGAGTTGTGCATCCAGCTTGGCGAAGTCTGAAGGATCAGACGCTGCCTTCATCTGCCCCTTCAGATGTCTAGCTGCCTTCTCCAGCTGTCCGAGGCTTGCACTTGACAGGTTGTCGAGTGTCTCCTTGACGCTCATGGTTGAGTTCTTGAATAGCTTCATCTCTCGCTCTGCGGCCTTCAGATCCTTGGCGAGGGATGCGCCTAAACGGGAATCGCCCGCCGAGAAGGCATCTTGTTTTGCCTTCTTCAGACGAGCGACTCTGTCCTCCAACTCTTTGAGTCGGTTCTTTGCCTCCTCAGAGTTGAGCTTGATGACTGTTGTATATACCTCTTGTCTTGCCATTTATCGGGTGACTTGTATATAGCTGTTATATAATATGTTGGAATGGGGATTGAAGTTGATGACCTTGACATCATAGCCTCTGGTGCCCCACCGCCACCAGAGGAATCTGTGCTTGTACTGCCTGTAGACGATGGTCTGGAGGCTGTCTCTCGCCTTGTATGTCAAGATGGAGTCTGCCGTGTTGAGACGGAAACTGAGCCATCGGTCGCAATAAGTATAGACAGAATCGCTGCGGTCAGTCTTGACCGTATCAACAGAACTCAGACTTGTGCGCTGGTCTACCATGACCTGGCCAAGACGTATGTCCAGGTCATGGAGCAACTGGCGGTCGTAGGCTTGAAGCTTGTACTCCTCTTCCTTCATCTGCAGCACCTGCTGCGTGATGACAGTGACTGAGTCTCGGATGGTGTCTCGCTCGGCTGGAGCATACTGAAGTTTCAGCCCATTGAGCTGTTCTCTCAGTTCCTGCTCCGCTCGCTGCCGTCGATGGTCAGAAATCCAGACGCAGGCGATAATGACCAATATCACCGATATGGTCATGATGATAGACTTGAGATGTTTCTGCATATCCCATTGATTTAAATGTCAGCATACTCAGGAATGGCGTCGAAGCAAGGACACTCCTTGATGCGCTCCCACGGATCGACCACTCCATTGTGGTTCTTGTCAGGCGAGATGTCGCGATGTCCCATGATCTTGGCATCAGGATAGCGCTTTCTCAGCTCCACAAGCAACTCACGCAACGCCTGTTTCTGAGCCTCCGTGCGGTTGTCTATAGGCTTACCTGTGCGTGAAATGCCGCCCATGTATGCCACGTTGATGGAATCGAAATTGTGTCCCGCGACTCCGTTGGATGGAAGATCTTCTGTCATGAGCTGCGTGCATTTGCCGTCTGCGGTCACGACCCAGTGGTATCCTGGATAGTGCCAGCCCTTGTTGGTGAACTCCTTGAGCAAGGCATCGACAGACCATGACTGTCGGCTTGCTGTACAATGAATAAAAATTTTCTTAATCTTGCGTGCCATTTTTGTTGTTGAAATATTTATTGATTATGTCTTTTACTCTGGTGTCAAATGTCAGTGCGAAACCAAAGACGGTTGCCACGTAAACCAGACTCTGCCCAAAGTACCACAAGACGTTTGATGTAACGTCGTGGGACAAAAAAAAGCTGATGTACACGAGCACAATGCCAGCAAGCAGAACTATGCCAGCAGAGCTGTAGTGTATCCAATCCTTGGTATTTCTCTGCATATCTGTTATACCTTTTTTAAACTGGCACAAAGGTACATATAATATAAGGTATATAAAAATACGGCAGGAAGGACTATTCCCCTCCTGCCGTATCTGCGAACTATGAGATATCACGGTCGAGCAGTTCCTTGGCCATCTGCTTAGCCTGCTCTCGCCAATTCTGGAATGTCAGGTACTCCGTCTCGTGCTCCTTGTTGCCATCACCATGGTTGCACAGGATGGCTTCGACATCGCTCTGGCTGTACTTAGTACGAACCAGACCATTCACGAACTCGCGATAGCTTGCCGACTTAGCCTCAATCTTGGTGGAGCCGTCGATCTCACTGCCCTCGTAGCTGTAAGCTGTTACTGCCTGACTATCGCCATCAGACTCCGACATATTGGTGTCTGGGTGATAGTTTTCAACTCTCTGTTCACTCAGGAACAGGAGAAAATGATCACTGTCATATCTCAAGAATGACATGCGACAAAGATAAAATTTCTTGTGCATCTAGATAAACTTATAAAATTTCTTGCCAAACTTGTTGGTGAGTTCCGCTGCAACGGTATAGAAGCCCTTTTCCAGCAGTTCCCACTCCTTGCGTGCCTGGTCAACCAGAATATCTGAGCCAGTAAAGAGCCACCACGACTCAGGTTGCCAAACCGGTTCCTCAATCTCATCGCCATGTTCATCGAGTTGTCCTGTCTTCCGGACGTGATCGATGAAACGGAAGCGGATGGCGAGGCGGTCCTTAGGCACCTTCTTGGTGACTATGTGCTTGACGCCCTGGTCGTCAACTTCTTCAACCTGCTCCATCTTGAAGTCGACTCTCGACTTATCTATCTTGTAATCCTCTATGAGGATGAGGAACTTGTCATAGTCCTCAATGTTGTGGCACAGGATATCGCCTGGATGCTTCTTCTGTGCCATGCTCATGCCCTCGAAGGGAACCTCTCCCTTGCGAGCCTTCACAATCTGACCATACTTTTTCATACCGATTTTATTTAATAAGTTTTTTGTATCTGCGTGTTTGGCTAGGCCAAGCCTGGATGCTGCCTTGCGCTGGATCTGTTCATCGCTAAGTCCACGTTTGCGCAATCTTGCCACCTGGGCACAGAGTGCCTGCTTGGTGCGCTTGCGCAAAAGGGCATGGTCGGCAAAGATCTTCTGTCCACAGAAGTCTATGCCGTCACATGTACGATGAATATTCCAACTTTTATTGATGCGGAGTTTCCAGTCTCTAGCCAAGTGCATGACTGCAAGCTCCGCCATGAGGCGTAAGAAGACTTTATCTTCATGCATGATGAAGATATTGTCCATGAATCTATAATAATGTTTGAGCCCTTCGCGGCAAAAACGGTCGAAGCGCTCATTGAGGGATTTTACCCCCCCACATTTAAAACGATAGCTTGCTGCTCCGAGCGGCATGTGAGGAGCATGTCTGTGACGTATCGAGCCTGCCAATAACCGTGTTTCTCGGGGTCTTGGAGTATGTCGAAACACCGCATGGCGAGATAGTCAAACCTCGCCAGAAACAATTGCCCCAAAAGTTGTGTAAGCTTGACGCCCAGTACAATGCCATTGGCATAGCTGTCAACGACCTCGTCGATGAAAGCAAGTAGCTTGCGGTCCTTGATATACAACCTATACTCTCTCTTGAGCAAATTGTGCTCAACATTCTGGAAATAATGGTGTATATCCATGGGCAAGCAATAGAATGTTTCTTGCTGTGTCGAGGTAAAGATGTCCTGCTTGATAATCTTGTAGAAGAAATGCGTGCCACGCCCCTTGGTACCAGCTGGACTGTTGAAAGGAATCTTGGCTCTCAACTTATCTTCACTGGTGTGCATGGCTGCATGCTGAATGACATGATCGTCAACAGGCAACTTGTTGACTATGCGGCGCTTGGGCTGTTCAACCAGCTTGGCCTCATAGTCTGATGTATGCCAAGTCTGATGGGTATAGGCATTTAGCAGGGCTTGAAGATTTGCCTCAAACTCTGCCTCAAATGCTTGAACAGAGAGACGGGACTTCTTGTGTCGGGAAAAATCAAAAAATGCTTCACGAAAATTTTGCAAAGTCTCCACCTCCTGTGAAATGTTGCCTAACCTCTTCACTTGCTTTTAAAATTTTATGTAAATATTAAAAAAAGGTCGGTGTCTGTATAAATGTCGGTGTCTGTGTCTGTTGTCTGCTTTTCTAATGTCCTAACTTTCGACCGGATGACCCATTGTCATCATCTACTTGCTATTCTGCTAAAGTGTATGTTTTGCCATGAGGCAAGGCCTGACTCCCGAAATCTCTGCAGCTAAGCAAACTAACCTGCAGTATCTTGTTAAGTTGAGGGCCGCACCGTAGTTCACATTGGAATCCGAGACAGCATTGTTCACGTTGAGCGTCGAAAGACCGCATTGACCACCATTGTTAGCGTTGCCACCGCGCAAACACAAGCGAAAACCGGCGCAGGAATCACAGCCTGGTTTGAAAACCGCCTGCAAAGGTACTGAAAAAAATCGGAATGAAAGAATGTCAAAGAGCGAAATTTCAAAAAAAATCGACCGCCCAAGGGCGGTAGGGTTTGCTCGCTACGCTCGCAGGGTGCTCAGGATTGCCCTTGGCTCCGCTTTGGAACCTTGGTCAATCCTGCACACTCCTGCTCACGCCAGCACACCTCTGAACACTTTAGGCCGCCTCGTAATACACTGGTTCCAATGACCACTCGGATGCTGCTTCGCAGAGGGCCGCACCGAAGTTCACATGGGAATCCGAGACAGCAGTGCTCACGTGGAGCGCCGAAAGACCGCATCGACCACCATTGTAAGCGCTGCCACCGCGCAAACACAAGCGAAAACCGGAAGTAGCGTTTGACGTATTCCAGAAATAGTCAGTCGAATAGGTTGACTCTGTAGCACCAATCTGCGTACAGAAGTTCTCCAGATGTTCCATCGACAAGGTCTTGATATATCCTTCACCACCGCCAGGTGACTTGCTCAACGCCTTCATGCCGGTAGCATTGCCGATAGTCCAGGAGCCGTAGATAGACGGAGCGACCAGGTGGGTCATGGTCTTGTCACTGTTCACCTGGCAGAACTCATCATCCATCATTCGCCAGAGATTGCCGAAGCCGTTCTTGTAACCGAAGAAACATGGAATCTTGGCATTATAGACCGTTGTGCCTGCGTCATTCTTAACTGCATAGGTCGCTTCTCCACATGAATCACCAAGCTCTATGCCTGCACTCATTGGTGCAACTGGTCGCCAACCATTGTAGGTTTCCCAGTTCGGCATCTGCGTCAAGCCTGCTCCGAGTCCACCTTGGAAGAGACCGTTGGCATCCTTGTTGGCATTGACTGCATCCTGATCATAATGTGTGCCGAAGATGACACTGAACAGTATTGCGACAATGGAAGTATGTCGCATGGTTGTGCAAAGCCAACCCTTGCCGTTCTTACGCGCTGCAGCTCTGAACTGCTCTGTAGTCATAGCGGTAGCAGGTCTGCCCAGCAACGTATTGTTCTTGCCATCATAAGTAGCGTTGTTGTCGCCACCACGGTAGTTAGCAGCATCGTTGATGTAACTAACCAGGCGTCCGGTACTACGCTCAATAGTAGCGAAGCCTGCTGCTGAAAGACTGCCGATTGGTATCTCAAGATTGTATTCACCTGGTATTGGCTTGATGCCAATCTGCTCATAGTGCAATCCGCCAATATCCTTGATGACAACGTAGAATTTTCTGCCCCAGCCCCACTGATAGTGACCTTCTGTACCATCCAGCCTTGCCGGTTCACCAGTAGCATACTTGTAGTGATCCTTGCTGTCGAGCTTTCTGCGGCTGTGGTCATTCTTGACCAAGTATGCGCCAAGTCCGAGGACGTATGGCAACTCCTTCAGCAATTCAAGTGAGCCAATGTATGACGCCGCTTTAGGCGTTGCGTTGGCAGTATTCCACACTCTTCCGCACCAGGCATGCTGACCGACTGCAAGGTCAGCCTTAAGGGCATCCATGCCGATTGTAGTGACATTGCCATTCTGGTCTGTCAGCAGCACACTCTGATTGCTGTTGACGGTTGTGACTTTAGTCACCGAATTGAATTTTTTACCTTCCATAATTATTTATGTTAAAAATGTAACATATTATAGTTACCAATTTTAACATAAAGCTCTAAAGCAGTCAAAGGAGAATAAGAGAGGTTGGAACGTAAACAGTTGGGAATGAGCAGATTTGCACAAAGTTGCCAAATCGGCATAAAGCAAGCGAGTGAGGAATATTGAAGTAGTTCAGTTACTAAATCGTGAGCCACAGTTACCTATGCAAAGCAGGTAACAATGCGGAAAGGCAACTTTGTGCATCAACGGATTTTATTGCGCTGATTCTCAATGTTTTGCGTATCAAGGAACGCTTACAAAATGATTATATTTGCACACTCAAAATGTAAGCGTTATGAAAATCGAAAAATTCAAGGTGTTGCTCTACCTAAAAAAGAGCGGAATGGACAAGAATGGAAAAGCTCCCATCATGGGACGCATCACGGTGAACAGGACTATGGCGCAGTTCTCCTGCAAGTTGTCTTGCACTCCATCGCTTTGGAATCCTCGTGCCAGCCGATTGGAGGGCAAGAGCAAGGAAGCCGTGGA
>OWJF01000223.1_pt1 | contig 28838 bp, 21 predicted proteins | sample 1732941 | NCBI WGS metagenome assembly OWJF01 (sample SAMN05065770, study PRJEB22554) | human gut metagenome | biome: ENVO:2100002; feature: ENVO:00000062; material: ENVO:00002003 | host: Homo sapiens | place: USA
TCGCAAAGTCCCATGAACTTGAGGCGCAGATCAAAGAACGACTGGGGGCGATTGGATATGAGATTTAATCTATGGGAAGATTGCAACAGGGTTCCTCTAACCGAGCTGTTGTCTTTTATTGTAGACAATCGCGGCAAGACTGTTCCTACTGCGCCAAGCGGACACAAGCTGATAGCAACGAATTGCGTGACAAACAACACCCTGTTTCCGGTGTATGAAAAAATTAGATATTTAAGCGAGGAAACTTATCAGACATGGTTTCGGGCACACCCGATTCCCGGCGATATTCTTTTCGTGAACAAGGGAACTCCGGGACGAGTTTGCCTTGTTCCTGATCCCGTTGATTTTTGTATCGCGCAAGATATGATTGCATTGCGCGCTGACGAATCGAAGATTTATCCCAAATATTTGTTTGCAGTGCTAAGAAGCAGAGAAATTCAACAACAGATATATAACACAAACGTGGGAGACGTTATTCCACATTTCAAGAAGCAATTTTTGAATCAGTTGTTGATTCCCATACCTGAGCGGTCTATACAAGAGTCAATCGGAGACTTATATTATGTGCTTAGCCTCAAGGCAGAACGTAACAAAAAGATAAACGATAATTTAGAACAGCAAGCTCAATCCTATTTTCAAGAATTATTCGTTGATAATGCTGATCCAGAATGGGCTATCGGAACAATTAGCGATCTTGGAACTGTTGTTGGAGGCAGTACACCTTCAAAAGCTAAACCTGAGTATTACACGGAGTCCGGTATAGCATGGATAACCCCGAAAGATTTATCTATCAACAAGTCGAAGTTCGTTTCTCATGGTGAGAATGACATAACTGAACTTGGTTTGAAGAACAGCAGCGCAGCAATCATGCCAAGAGGAACAGTGTTGTTCTCATCTCGTGCGCCAATAGGTTATATTGCTATCGCCGCTGGTGAAGTAACAACAAATCAAGGCTTCAAATCAGTTGTGCCTAAGCCGGAAATTGGAACACCATTTGTTTACTTCTTCTTGAAAAACACTCTCCCGGTTATTGAGGGCATGGCATCCGGGTCAACATTCAAAGAAGTATCTGGCAGCACTATGAAAAATGTCCCGGCGGTTATTCCTGACGTTGAAACTCTTGCCAAATTCAGCGACTTTTGCGCTCCTATCTTTGCACAGCAACGTATTTTGGAAGAGCAGAATCAATCGCTTGCGACATTGAGAGATAATCTTCTGCCGAAGCTCATGTCCGGCGAGATCGATGTCTCCGCCGTCCAGCTCTAAGCTGCTAAATTATCGTTTATAGCTGAGAAAATGCGAAAAAACAAGATGGGGGTTGAATATGAGTAAGTATGTTGCCTTCCTTGATATATTGGGATTTAAGGAAAAGTTAAAAAAACTCAAACAGCAAGATGCTAAATCATTTATTGGACGGTTTTCTACAACTGCCTTTGAACAGTGGGAAAACATGAGTCCTACATTGGTAGAAGGATATATTGTAAGTGATTCCTTTATACTTTATACGCGTGATACAAGCACACAAGCTGTCTCCCAACTACTTACATTAGTCGAGAAGATATGCCAACAAGAATTCATAGACAACGGTATTTTGATTCGAGGCGCTATTGCAAAGGGTGAATTTGATAGGGTCGAAGCGAGAGAAATTCCATCCTTGCGAAAAGGTTTGATTGTTGGTCAGGCTTATGTAGATGCGTATTTAATGGAGGGAAGTATCAAAACTGCCGGGATAGCCTTAACCGATGAGGTGTTTCAGGATATTGAAGCATATGTCTACCCAATTGACTGTTTTCGAGAGAACATAAACGGTAAAGACATTTGCGTTATGCGATATTTTAATTTTGATTTTCTAAATGAGCCAGAAAACATAATCAACTTTACAAATATGGCAATAGATGCAGGATGGATCCCACATTATTATAATACGTTATACTGGGCGCTATTGAATGAGAAACCAACTAAGGCGATAAGCCTCTTTAATGGCATAGTGAACTGTGTAAATAATGGGAATCCGGGAGAAAATTGGCGTTCTCTTGATATGTTCATTAAAGGTGCCTTCCATGACGAAGTTAACACACACTTTCAAACGCGTTTCTTGGCATTTCTTAGAAGCTATATTGTTGTTGAAGGTAATGACCAGAGATTTTTGAGCAGCAGAACAGGAAATGAGGAACGAGTGTTGCGGTACATAGACTCCTGCGGCAATGTAACGCTAAAGCAGATTTCATTGGGCGTGAAATTATCACAAGCCACAACCTCACGTATTGTTAAAAATCTCGTTAAGGATAGACGGGTGAGGATTACGAATAATGGGCGAGTACAAGTGTACTCATTGGCTGTCATCAACACAAATACCAGATAAATAATTTTCTCTCACCAGTGGCGAGAGTTTTACAAAAGGGACTGCCACTGAATGTCGTTCTCTTACCTCGAAAGGAGACACGACAATGACAGAACAACTCATCACGGAGATACAGCGAAAAATGCTGCCGTATCTTAACAACGAACAGCTCATGCACCTTCGGGATGCAATGGCTGAGACATTGGAAGGGGCAACGATCACCTATGATAGTGGCTCAATTCCAGCAGAAGAAACAGATGCAGTCGAAGCATTTATCACGGCAAAACGGATCGAAGGCTGCTCGGAGAAAACCCTGAGCTATTACCGGAAGACGATTGAGGCTCTGATTGCCGGAGTCGGAAAGGCTGTACAACAGATCACCACAGATGATTTGCGTCGTTATCTGACCAACTATCAGGTTCAACGCAGGTCAAGCAAAGTGACCATAGATAATATTCGTCGGATTCTGTCCAGTTTCTTCTCTTGGCTTGAAGATGAGGATTTCATTGTGAAAAGCCCGGTACGCCGGATCCATAAAGTCAAGACGGCAAAGGTGGTCAAGGACACTTACACCGATGAAGCGTTGGAGCTGATGCGTGACAACTGCAAAACGGCACGAGACTTGGCGATGATTGATCTTCTGGCTTCCTCTGGAATGCGTGTTGGTGAGCTGGTCACGCTAAACCGCGAGGACATCAACTTCAACGAACGCGAATGTGTGGTTGTCGGCAAGGGCAATAAAGAACGATTGGTCTACTTCGATGCAAGGACGAAGATCCACCTTCAAAACTATCTTGAGGGCAGAACCGATGAAAACCCGGCTTTGTTTGTTTCACTGAAAGCGCCCTTTGACCGATTGATGATCGGCGGAGTGGAGGTACGCCTTCGGGAATTGGGAAAGCGTCTGAATATTCCAAAGGTTCATCCCCACAAGTTCAGACGCACTCTGGCTACTACTGCCATAGACAAGGGAATGCCCATAGAGCAAGTCCAGCAGCTCTTAGGGCATCAGAAAATCGATACCACCATGCACTATGCAATGGTGAAACAACAGAATGTGAAGCTGTCACATAGAAAATACATCGGATAGGATGGTGTACCACATGACAGAATGGATTGAGTGTACTCTTGATAAATTAGGAGAAATAGTTGGTGGGGCAACCCCATCTACAAAATGTGAAGACTACTACGGAGGCAGTATTCCGTGGATAACGCCCAAAGACCTATCTTCTTTCAAAGGAAGATACATAACCAGCGGAGAAAGAAATATAACCGAAAAGGGACTTGCGTCATGTTCTGCACAAATGATGCCGAAAGATGCTGTTCTCTTCACCTCACGCGCTCCCATTGGTTACGTCGCAATCGCTTCTCAAAGTGTTTGTACCAATCAGGGATTCAAGAGTATTGTCGTAAATGATAAAGCTGATCCGCTATTTGTTTACTACCTTTTGAAGTACAACAAGGACGCTATCGAAGCGATGGGAAGCGGAACCACCTTTAAGGAAGTATCAGGAAAAACGATGAGGGCTGTTAAGGTACGCATTCCCTTAGATGTCAGCTACCAAAAACGAATTGCTGCTGTGTTGGATAGCCTCGATACCAAAATTGAAAACAGCGAAAGGATAAACGATAATTTAGCGGCTTAGAGCTGGACAGCAGAGACGTCAATCTCGCCGGACATGAGCTTTGGTAGAAGCATGTCTCGCAGTGCTGTAAAGGTTTTACACTCTTCCTCGTTGGCACGAAATAAAGAGAACAATGGCTCAACCAGATCGTTATACTCTCTGAGATTATGTTCAGGAGGAATAACCACTTGAACAGAGCGCAAGTTCGCTTGGCTGATCTTTGGCTGAACAGCACCGGTAACAATAGATTTTACCGGAGTCTGCTTAAAGAGCATATATAGGCTCTCAACATCATAACCAAGCCTTCCAGTGAGAATGTGGGCATGGTTATTTACCCAGAATTGTCCCCACACATATTGCAGAATAGGGTAGCCAGCATCGTCAACAACAGTACCATCTTCTCCAAGAAGAAGATATTTACCGTCGAAGATGTAGTTATCCACAAAATCCATGAGAGAGGCTGCACCATAATAAGGATAAATCTTCTTCTCCATCTTCGTTCTATCTGCACCAGAGAGAGGGATACGCTTCGAGTCATGGATTTCGATGATCTCACCAACTGTACCTATGCGCCAGCCATCTGGAAGATCATCTTGTACGCCATACGGGAAGAACTGTTTGTAAAGCGTTTGTGCTTGAGCAAGTAAATTATCGTTTACCTGATATGGAGGATATACCATGTTTGATAAAGTTCAGGAGAGCTTGAAAAGAAGCAAAGACGAGCGACAGAAAAAGCGGCTTGAAAAGGAACGGCTTCGTCTTGAGAAAGCCGCAGCAGAAGCAGTTCGCGAGAAAGAGCGGCTTCAACATGAGGCGGAAAAGATACAGGCTGAAAAAGATCGCCTTCTCTCCCTTGATGACAAAGGGCTGATGGTAGAACTGATTCTGGCAGTGCGCGGCTTATACTCGCAGATAGAGTACATTCAGAGTCAGCAGGAGTCTTTATCCGAGCGGATTGACGATATTGAGTCAGACATCTCTTCCATCCGCAGTGATATTTCAGATTTGGAAAGCAGACTGGGCTCATCCGATTAGTAAAACTCAATGAAGGAGGCGCTGACGTGATTATTTCACCACAATCTCTTGATACAAACCTAAGTCAGCTTTTAGCGGAGGTTAAGTCCGGCTCAATGCAGTTGCCGGAGTTTCAGCGCGACTGGACTTGGGATGATAACCGAATTAGAGGAATTATCGCCAGTTTGTCGCAGGGCTACCCTATGGGTGCCATTATGCGGCTGCAATACGGCAATCCGGACATTCAATTCAAATACCGCACAATTACGGGCGTAAAAGGCGTCTCAGTAAAGCCGGAGCATTTGATTCTTGATGGACAGCAGCGACTTACTTCCATCTATCAGGCAACATCCTCTAAAGAGCCGGTCTCGACCAAAACAGAAAAAGGCAAGGCTATTAAGCGTTATTACTATCTCTCAATGGAGAAGTGCCTTGACGATGATGAGGATCGTTTTGATGCAGTCTTGTCTATTCCGGAAGACCGCAAGATCAAAGAAAACTTTGACCGTGATGTGAAGCTCGACCTCTCAACCAGAGAATATGAATACGAGAATAAGTTGTTTCCGGTCAATATTGTGTTCGATAGCAACGCCGTTATGGACTGGTTCATGGGCTACATGACGCACTATGGAATGAAGCCGGAAGCAATGGACGAGTTCAAGCGTTTTCAGGCGGATGTGCTGAATACAATTTCCGGATATAAGCTGCCTGTGATTACGCTGGACAAGTCCACGCCGCGAGAGGCAGTGTGCAAGGTGTTTGAGAACGTCAATACCGGTGGTGTTCCTCTCACGGTGTTTGAGCTTGTTACCGCAACTTATGCCACAAGAGACTTTGACCTGAGAAAAGACTGGGTGCAGTGTCGAAATACAATTTGCGGTTTCGGTGACACGCTGAGAACAGACCTGTTCGATGGGATTGATGAGACTACCTTCCTGACAACGGTTTGTCTCTATACAAGCTATTTGAACAAGCAGTCTGGAAAGACAAACACAATCTCCTGCAAAAAGAAAGATGTTCTGGGACTTCCTTATGAATCGTACATAGCGAACCGGGATGCAGTGCTGTCTGGGTTCAAAATCGCAAAGGAGTTTCTTCTTCGGGATCAGTGCGTTTTCCGTCAAAGAGATTTGCCCTATACAACGCAGTTGATTCCACTTGCGGCAATCTGCGCTGTTCTCGGAAAATCCAAATGCAATGAGCCAAACACAATCAAAACTCTTTCTCGGTGGTATTGGTGCGGGATTTTGGGTGAGATGTATGGCGGTGCGAACGAAACCCGCTATGCCTATGACATTGAGGACATGGTTGAAGCGGTCAATGGACGTCCGAATGCAATGCACACGATTAACAGCGCAGTCTTTTCTTCTACGCGGCTGCTAACCCTTCAAACTCGCTTGAGCGCGGCATATAAAGGTATAATGGCTCTTCTTTACAAGGAGAAGTGTCGTGACTTTATGAACAACACGACGATTGACATTGTAAACAGTATGCTTGAGTCTCCGGATATTCACCATATATTCCCCGAAGCATATTGCGAGAAAATGGGCATCAAGCGCGAACGGTATAATTCCATCATTAACAAGACCCCGATTCTTCCAGCCACCAACCGCTCGATTGGCGGAAATGCGCCGAGTGAGTATCTGGGGGCAATTCTAAAAAAGGTTGATGGACTGACTGAGAATGAGTTGCAAGCACGGGTGGAATCGCACTTTATCAACTATGCGGAATTGAAGGCAGATAACTTCAATGGCTACTTCATTGACAGAGCAAAGAGTCTTCTCAATCTGATTGAAAAGGCAATGAATAAGCCTGTCACTGACAGAGATGCAGAAAATACGCTGGATCAGTTTGGGGCGAGTCTGGCGTAAAAGGGAGTGACAAAACTATGGCAGGATATTTTACAGAATCAAATTACGAGAACGCTGTCTTGCAGCTTCTCAATGAAGAACTGGGCTATAACTATATCTATGGACCGGACGTGGAGCGCGATTATCACTCGCCGCTTTATGAGGATGTTCTGCTACCTTCCTTGCAGCGGATCAACAAGAGCCTGCCTATGGACGCTCTGACGGAGGCAATCTACAAACTCAAGAACTTTGAAACCGGAACGCTCTTGCAGAAGAACATGGTCTTTATGGACTACCTCCAAAACGGGGTTCCGGTAAAATACTATGACAAGGGTGAAGAACGCTCTACCCTTGTTTACCTTGTAGACTTCAAAAATCCCGCCAGTAACGAGTTCACAGTTGCGAATCAGTGGACTTTCATTGAGAACTCCGAAAAAAGACCGGATGTGATCCTCTTTATCAATGGTCTCCCGCTCGTCATTGTGGAGTTGAAGTCTCCGTCCCGCGAAGAAACCGACGCTTCCGCAGCATACCGTCAGCTCCGGAACTATATGTATGAGATCCCCTCTATGTTCATTTATAATGCGGTATGTGTCATGAGCGACTTGACCACTTCAAAGGCTGGTACAATCACGTCCGGCGAAGACCGCTTTATGGAGTGGAAAACAACAGACGGCAGCTATGAGAATACGCAACACGCATCATTTGACACATTCTTTGTAGGACTGTTTGAGAAGACCCGCTTCCTTGACATCGTGAAAAACTTCATCTGCTTTAATGTGGATGGACAGAATACATTCAAGATACTCGCCGGGTATCATCAGTATTTCGCAGTCAAAAAGGCGATTGAGTCTACAAAACACGCAACCGTGACGGACGGTAAGGGTGGCGTCTTCTGGCATACACAGGGCAGCGGAAAATCGTTGTCTATGGTCTTCTATGCTCATTATCTGCAAGAAGCGTTAGAAAGCCCCACTATCGTTGTCATTACCGACCGTAACGATCTGGACGACCAGCTTTACGGACAATTCGCCCGCTGCAAGGACTTCCTCCGGCAAACGCCGCAGCACGCTGAGAGCCGCAAGAATCTGAAAGAACTGCTTGCAAACAGACAGGCAAACGGCATAATCTTCACGACCATGCAGAAGTTTGAAGAAAGCAACGAAGCTCTTTCGGAGCGTCGGAACATTATCGTGATGGCTGATGAAGCGCATCGTGGGCAATATGGTCTCAATGAGAAGGTTGTGGTCAAGCAGAAGGACAACGGCGAAGTCGAGGCGAAAACCGTTATCGGCACTGCCCGCATTATAAGAGACACGCTTCCTAATGCGACCTACATCGGATTCACCGGAACACCGATCTCCACAAAAGACCGCAGTACACGAGAGGTCTTCGGTGATTACATCGACATCTATGATATGACACAGGCAGTTGAAGATGGCGCGACCAGACCCGTCTACTACGAGAGCCGTGTGATTCACCTGAAACTCGACGAGAACACCCTCCATCTGATCGATAATGAGTATGACATTATGGCTGACAACGCCGATCCGTATGTCATTGAAAAGAGCAAAAAGGAACTCGGTCAGATGGAAGCAATCCTCGGTGCCGACCAGACGATCAATTCCTTGGTAAATGACATTCTTGATCATTACGAGAATTACCGTGAGAATATCCTGACCGGCAAGGCGATGATCGTTGCTTATTCGCGTCCCATAGCAATGAAGATTTATAAGCGCATTCTTGAGCTACGCCCAGCGTGGACGGAAAAGATTGCAGTGGTCATGACGCAAGGCAATAACGATCCCGAAGAATGGCGTGAGATTATCGGCAACAAAGCTCATAAGGACGATATGGCGCGGAAATTCAAAGACAACAACTCTCCGCTGAAAATCGCCATCGTCGTGGATATGTGGCTGACCGGTTTTGATGTTCCCTCCCTTGCTACGATGTATGTCTATAAGCCGATGGCTGGACACAACCTGATGCAAGCTATCGCCCGCGTCAATCGTGTCTTCAAAGATAAAGAAGGCGGTTTGGTTGTCGATTACGTCGGTATTGCGGCTGCACTGAAACAGGCAATGAACGACTATACTGCCAGAGACAAGAAGAACTATGGTGATACAGATGTAAGCAAGGCTGCATATCCGAAGTTCCTTGAAAAGCTCTCTATTTGCAGAGATTTGTTCCACGGATTCAGTTATGAGAAATTCATGACCGGAAGCGACCTCGACAGGGCGAAGCTCATCAGCGGCGGAGTGAACTTCATACTCGGCAAGAGTGTTGCAGAGTACGAGCTTCCCGACCATGAGAAGACACAGAATGTGTTTATCAAAGAAGCCCTGCTTCTCAAGCAGGCACTTTCGCTGTGCAGCAGCTTGGTAGACGAGCAAACTCGCATGGAGGCAGCTTTCTTCGAGTCCGTAAGAACAATGACCGTGCGCTTGGTTTCAGGCGGTACCGGAAAGAAGTTTACGCTTCCGGAAGTAAATGAGCGCATTAACGAGCTTTTGAAGCACAGCATCAAGAGCGAAGGTGTTATCAACCTCTTCTCCGATGTCCAGACTGAGTTTTCGTTGTTCGATCCGAAGTTTCTTGAAGAAGTGGCAAACATGAAGGAGAAGAATCTTGCAGTCGAACTCCTGAAAAAACTGATTTCCGAACAGGTCTCTGTTTACCGTCGAACAAATATTGTCAAGTCTGAAAAGTTCTCCGAAATCATTCAGAGCGCAATGAACCGCTATTTGAACGGAATGCTGACCAACGAGGAAGTCATTCAAGAATTACTCAAGCTGGCGAAAGACATTGCCGCTGCTGCCGCCGAGGGTGAAAAACTCGGATTGACAGCGGACGAGCTTGCTTTCTATGATGCCCTCACAAAACCGCAAGCAATCAAGGACTTTTACGAGCATGACGAGCTTATTGCTATCACGAAAGAACTGACAGATTTGCTTCGCAAAAACCAGACAATAGACTGGCAAAAGAAAGAGAGCGCAAGAGCTGGAATGCGCCGCCTGGTCAAAAGGTTGCTGAAAAAACACAAATATCCGCCAGAGGGTATGGATGATGCTGTCCAGACTGTCATGAGCCAGTGTGAGATGTGGACGGACAATGTAATGACCGCTTAACTCCCCTACGAGAAAGGAGTAGATCATGGGCAATTCAGTCATGTTGAATGGCATCGAATATGCCGGAGAACAGATTGCCTACAAAGACAGCACCTATGAGCTTGTGTCAAAGGTCGCTTACCTGATCGGCGTCCCGCTTCGTATTTTCCAAAATGAACACGAGCCGCCGAAGATAGAGATATACAACCGGCTTGAGCAGGATAAAAATGCCCGCATCATCCGAAATCTATGTATCATCCGCACCGCCATTGAGCGCAATTACCGGAAAATAAATGACATCATGCGGATGGAATACCGTGGGCTTCTTTCGATGCCTGAGATCCTTCCGATGTCCAGTATGCAGCAGCTTTCAAATGACGGAATCAGCTTTATCAAAAAGTCGAGTACAAAGCTATGCCACCACATTATCGAGATCAACCGGCTGATTTCAGACCGCATTAACAACTGCAAAAGCCTCTTTCCAATCTGGATTAACTGGACGTACATAAAAGAGCTGTTCATTATGCCAAACGGCTTGACAGAGGACGGAACGAAAGATGCTGCGGACATCTATTACGCAAGTCTCTCCTACTACCCCTATCAAATGTACATTAACTGGGTACCGATGGACGAGGGCAATGTCCTCTATAATGATAAGAAGTTTGCTACCCTGCTTTATCAATGGCATTGCGACGCCTTCACGGAATACAGTAAAGTCTCCGATGCAGGGGCTTTTGTAAAAAACAATATCTACGACTTCATAGATGACAGTGAGAAGACCGTATTGGTAGTGGACTGCGAAAACTCTGACCCGTACAAACTGTGCGCCACGCTCAAAAACCTTGATTATGAGGTCATGCAGAAAATTACGGCGATCATTCTCTTTGATGACGTACATACCGCTACGGCATGGCGGATTCTTGAAAACTACACCCGCATCCCCGTTGAGCATATCATGATTGAGCGGATCAAGCAGAACAAATCACTGGTAGACATCAAGCTCACCGCAAGAGCCTGTCAGGAACACTACCAGAAGCAAGTGGATTCCTTCGTCATCGTCTCAAGCGATTCCGACTACTGGGGGCTTATCTCTTCCTTGCCGGACGCCAGATTCCTTGTCATGATTGAGCGGGAAAAATGCGGACCGGATATGAAGTCGGCACTTGCAGAATCCGGGATATTCTACTGCTATCTGGATGACTTCTACTCCGGCAACAGCGAGGACATCAAGAAAAACGCACTATTCAAGGAGATGTACCGCTGGATTGACAACTCCGTTCACCTGAACGTCAACGATATGTTTGACGCTGCTCTGCGAAACACGAGGATCGAAATGTCTCCCGCAGAGCGGCGGCAGTTCTATGAGAAGCACATCAGACACATGACGCTGACCATCGACGAGAACGGAAACGTCAGCATTGAACTGAAACGCGGATAGCATGGGTTTCTATTCCGGGAGGAATGTGGATGGACAACAGATTCTATTTTGGATTCAATACATCGGAGGAACGGAAAAAGCGCAGAAAAGCAGAGCTGTACTCCATGAGTGAGCAAGTCAGCACCTTCTTTTGGGATGAAGCCCCGCAGCATGGTTTGGAAATGCGTGAGGGGCAGCAGGATATGTCCTTTGAGATTGTGGACGCCCTCATAAACGATCAGCATTTTGCGATTGAAGCTGGCGTGGGCATTGGAAAGTCCTTTGGCTATCTTGTGCCGGTGCTGCTGTACAGCAAACGCATGAACAAGCCGGTTATCATCGCAACCTCGACCATTGCGCTTCAAGAACAGCTCTGGCGCGATGTCCACGCGGTAATGCCCCTTCTTGGGCTGAACAGAGATGTCATCCTCGCAAAAGGACAGACCCATTATCTCTGCAACAAACGCGCAGATGAGTATATGTGTGACCCGAAGGCTGACCCACCGGACGCGCTCAAAGAAGGAATCCAGCAGGGGTATGAGGAACGCAAGGATTTCCCGGAGGTTTTGCCGCAAGGCGTCTGGGACAAGGTAAATGTGCAGCGGTTCAGCATGAAGAATTGCGGCTCCTGTGAAAAGAAGTGCAAGTATTACAAGGTCCGCGCAGCATTAAAGTTTACGGATGGAGTGGTACTGTGCAATCAGGATTTTCTAACCCAGCATCTCATGAAGCTCCGGCGCGGTCAGGAAGGGCTGATTAACGCCGCCGCTGATCTGCTTGTCGTGGACGAAGCGCACAACTTGGATGATAAAGTGCGTAGTGCCACAACGGAGCGTTTCGGACAGGGTATGCTCTTTGGAATGATTAAGAGCGCATTCTATGAGCTGCGATCCTTTGACCAGAGCAGTGTGTCAGGTGAAAAGCGAGAGGCAGAGAGCGCAATCATCGCCTTCTATAACTGCCTGAAAGCACAAGTCCAAAAGCAGATCAACGAGGCAGAGCAGGATATGCGCTACGCTGACCGCTTTTTCTTCGACAACAATGGCAGTGCGATTGAACTGCTTACCGAGATGAACGCCGCCATACACAACCTTTCGTCCAGCATTCAGATTTATTCCAGCATGGATTTCAGAAACAACCGTTCCTTTGCTGCCTCTGATGATCTGGATGCCGTCAGCGAGTCCCTTTCAGAGCTTCTTGACCGGATAGATGATATGTTGATCTGGATTGAGCAGCACGGCAGCAACACGGAACTCGTCTATTGCCCTAAAAACACAAAAGAAATTGTGAGCCGCCTATACTTCAATGGTGATGAAAGAACCATCTTGACCTCTGCCACGCTGACGAACGCCACGAGCGGGTCTCTGGAAGAACAGTATTCTTACTTTATCAGCAATACCGGCTTTCCCGCTGGTGACCGCGGCTGCTTATCCGAGCCAAAGCCTTCCCCATATCCATACGATGAACACGCCATGATCTACTATTGCGACGATCTCCCGCACCCGACCAGAGAACATGAAGCCTTCATTGAAAAGGGCGTGGAGCGACTGCTTGAGATACTGAGCATTTCCAACGGAAAGGCACTCGTGCTGTTTACGGCGAAGACCGACATGGAAGAGGTCTACTCCATTCTCAGCGAGAAAAATCTTCCGTACAAAATCCTGATGCAGCAGCCGGGATCGTCGCAGGACAAGGTGCTGAGTGAGTTTAAGGAAGATACGAACTCCGTGCTTCTGGGGACGGGTGCATATTGGGAAGGTATCAGCATTGAAGGAAAAAGCCTTTCCAATGTCATCATTTTCCGGCTTCCGTTCCCTGTCCCCGATCCAATTATCGAGTATAAGTGTTCCGTCGCAAAGGACGCTCTGATGGATGTCCGCGTTCCCGAAATGATTATCAAGCTCAAGCAAGGTATCGGGCGATTGATCCGCAATTTCACAGACACCGGCATTGTCTGCATTATCGACCGAAGACTTCGGGACGAGCCGCCGGAACGCTATCATGACATTACATGGGACTCCCTGCCTATCAAAAATCGGACAAGCAGTTTGGACGAACTGAGGAGGTTTTACGAAGGTCTGCCCTCAGCCAAGGAATGATGATAGAAACGGCATTCTCTTCGGAAACATAGAACAGCCCCCAAAAAACGACAATCAGAAAACGGAGGTGTATCATGTTGTACAATGAAAATCTGCACGAAGAAGAACGACATCTGATCCAGCAGATTGCCGAGCAAACAGAGAGAGGAAAAATCGACTGGGAACTGACAGAGTATAATCCGCTGTCATTTCTGAATGAGGACAAGATAGACAAAAACCCAGCAGTAATCTGTCAGTCTTTCTCCTTTGAGGCGATCATCGGTGGATCCCGTTACGAGCTTGATGTCATGGAGAATATTGATGTGCCGTCCGGTATGGGAGACTACACCATAACCTTGACACGGGATGAAACCGAAAATTATCTTAAAATTGAGGATGCACTTTCCTTTGACTGTGACCGCTATGAATGCACACCGGAGGAAGTCGCAGAGCGATTTGCGGACAGCCCCATTGTCCGTCTCTGCAACGCCATCATTCCCGCCACGCTTGGGCAGGAGGATTTAGAAGAGGTCTTCACATGGGCAAGGTTTTTCAACGAGACTGGCATTTCTGCAAAGCTAATGAATCATCCGCTGACCAAGCTCTGTGAAAAGCTGTTCGACGAACACCGTCTGATGGACTTCCATCGCTGCGTCTTGGATGTGGACTATCGAAAGTTGCTCCTAAATGAACTGGCTCATAACTAAGACACGAAAAAACGCCCCCGACACTGTGCCAGACGCACAGTGCCGGGGGCGTTCCCGTTTCCAGCGATTTATTTTTCCCTCGGCAATGGACTGTCCATAAGATGACACTTTCCGTTTTACGAAGCCGCGAAAATTCGATGTGTTCCGTGGAGATGTTCACTGGGCAGCATACGCCGTACACGTTTCCAATAATCACTGAGCAGTGCAATGTGTATTCGCTATCGGGAAATACTTCACAGTTTTCACAACGCTTGATTCAGAAGGAAATTTTTTGCCTTATTCCCGCGTGACATCAAGGGAAACCGGATTGATGACGATGATGGTCTTGCCCTTTTTGTGGGCATATCTCACGGTATTCCCAGTACCGCTGGGGCATCCATTCCATACTGCGAGAATATAATCGGCGTGATCTACCATGTACCGATTTCTCTTGTCCATGCAGTCCGGCGTGTACTCCCGTTGCAGCATGGTCTCCTTGTCACACTTTGCAGCAATATTGTAATACCTTTCCCGTGAAGCCACAGACCATTTGATCGCTTGTGTCTCACAGGGGATTGCGCTTTCCAGAGTAATGTGAGGGTATTTTGATTTCAAATCGAGTACAATTTCCGCAGCGTACATATCGACGCCAAGAGCCATGCCGGTAATAAAATGCGTGACGCCCTCGTTCTCGATGAGTGCTACAATCTGATCCCGCATAACAGATTTCAAAGAAGTACAACGCTTATCGGATTCATCAAAGCCGAACGGAAGACTCTGCGGTCTATGACCGGTAAACGCACAAGTCTTGCCTTGAACGGATTGCTTTTCAGCTTTTTGAGCAGACTTTCTAAACTCAATAATGCGCGACATGACACCCCTTCTTTCACTCTTTTGGTAGGTAACTCCATTCTATCACCCTCATCACGGACAGTCAACGCATTGTCGTTAGTAAAATTAACGACGTCGTGCCGTGGATAATGACACCGCCGTTAGGTACACTAAATGCAAAGGTGGTGAGGCTATGCGAGAGAAGAAGGACATCAATATTGAAATCGGCGGCAATATTCAAGTGGCAAGAGAACAGGCGGGCTATACGCAGGACACGCTCTCAGAAATGCTTGGCATGACGCCGAATCACCTGAGCGCTATTGAGCGTGGTGCTTCCGGTATTTCTCTTGAAGCCTTGCAGCGTCTTTGCCGTTTGCTGGGCGTCAGTGCGGACCGAATTATCTTTGGGACCGATGAGCCAGAAGCGGAAGCCCTTGCGCTTGCCAGACGTATTTCGGATATAAAGCCGGAATACCGGCAACAGGTTCAAGAGCTGCTGTCCGCTATTTTGAATATGTCATAATATGTCATAAAAAAAGAGCCTCTGCCGACACCCAAAACGGGCATCGACAGAGGCTTTTGATTCGTTTTCCGGGCATTCAAACAAGTGCCGAAATCGACACTTATTCTCGCTCTATTGCTGGAACTGTGCGGGGAATATAATCACACTGGGCGGTCATTCCTCGTCGCTCTGAGGCTTGCAATCACAGGCTTTTTCGACCCCTAACTGTCAACACCGCGATGCCTTGCGGGAGAAGTGCGGACAGGCGATGAGATCCGCACGGAAGCTCTGCTTGCAGCTATGGACGCAGCGGACGCAGAAGCGGTTATACTTCCGGCGTCCGCTATCTCCGATGAAGAACGACCACTCCTGCCGCCACTTCTGACTTCTGCTCACAGCTCAATCTCTCCTTTGTGCTTTTTGGGGGGGCAGCATTCCATCTGCTTTTCAGCCTTTGCAGACTTGAGCCTGTCCATGATGGAGGACTTTTCGCCCCTTTCGGGGGCTTTGACCTCTGCGGTCTTGTCCTCCTTCGGACCGTTGTTGATGATCCCGTCAATCATGCCGTAGTCATCCTCCATCGACATCTCCGCTGCCTTGAGGTAATTTTCCTTCTCAAGAGCTGCCATCCAGCTTTCTTTGCTGATACCGAGCATTCCGCCCTTTGCCGCATGATCGGCAATCTCCTTGGCATCCACGCACAAGCCCTCTGTGTTATCGGAATAAAGACGGTAAACCTCGCAGCCCTTCTCCAAAGCCTTCTCAGCCGCCTCCTGACCGGCGGGAAGAACGCCAGCCCATGCGTAGCCGTAGTCCTTCATATCCTGAACGGAGAGCGTGGGATCGGGCATTTCCGGCACTTCCTTGACCTCAAGGTCAAGAAGTCGGAGCGTGTCATCGTCAAAGCCGTTGTAGACATCATCAAGGACGAGCTTGCCGCGCTCATCGACGATGATGCAAGCCGCTTCATCGCCGTAGGTGTCATGCTCCATCAGATAAAAGCTGTGACCGCCGACTTCGTGCTGGTCAATGGTGTGCCATGTCCCGATGTGACCGGCAACCGTCAGACCGGAGGTATCGGCGTTCATCTCGAAGTCCTTCTGCTCGATGCTCTCCTGCTTCTGCTGTTCCTTCGAGATCATGGGGATCGCCACAATCTTATCGCCCAGCTTGACAAACTGCTCCGGCACTTTGAAGTGGTCGGAGAACTTCTGCATCTGCTCTACGGTCAGAGAACCGAAGCTGTCATCCGTCAAGCCGACTACCATGAATGTTCCGGCAACAACGTCGTAGATGTCACCGTCCTCATCACGCAGAGCGCGGTTCAGGGGCAACCCTTCCAGCTTGCCTTCCTCATTACAGACTAAAGCAACAGGGTCTTCGTAGGGATAAATCGCCTCGATGCAGCCGCCGACCTCATGCTGCAAGGACTCCAGACCGGAGTCAATCTCCTTCACATAAGGCTCCTTTCCCGGCTCAACGACGAGAACGGCGATGGTGCTGTCACGCTCGGCGGCTTCCCCTGAGCCGGTAATCCGGTATTCATCGGGAATATCATCAAGCTCCCCGTTAAACTGCCTGTCCCAGCGTTCGCTTGCGACACGGACATAGCCCTCATCGGTGAATCGCCCCTGCTCATCCATCGCAATGTCGCGCCCATAGCGTTCATAGTCGATGTAATTTGCCAGAGGACCGAGATCCTTTTCAGAGTAGATACCGGCTTCGTGTGCGTAATAATAGCCGAGATCGGATTCGTCGTTGATACCGGGCATGATGTCGTAGCAGTCCAGATTGAACGTCAGGTTGATGAGATCGTCAATATCGCTGACCTCATCGCAGCCAGCCTCCATAACGGCAACGAGCTTTTCCTGATCGCTCAGGGAAAGCTCGTCAATCAAAGCGGCAAGGTAGTTGAGCTTATCAAGGTTCTCGTACTCGCCAAGCATCTTCTGGACGCCATAGATCGGGCATTCATAGTCGGTGATAAACCACTCTTCGTAGGGCTGACCGAACTCGTCCTGCTTGCCGATCCCAATACGCTCAAAGACCTTCTGCATCTCTTCCTCGGTGGTGGGCAGCTTCACCCACTCACCGACCAGCATACCCTCGTTGTACTTGCCAAGGTTTGTGACGAAGGCTTCAAAATTACCGTCTAATACGGGCATAGGCATCCTCCTTTCAGTCATCCACCATGCCGTCCGGCATGATATACAGTTCCTCAAACTCCGCGTCGGTCATGGCTTCGAGCTTCCGGACGGTCTTATACATCAGCTCTGCGATCTCGCTGTCCATGTCGTTCAGGGTGACGCTCTTCATATCGTCGATCAGCCGCTTCCGGCTGGACGTATTGAAGCAGCACATGAGGTTGAGTTCTTCTACGGTAAATTTTTTCATATCAGAGTACCATATCCTTTCCTTTCGATTTCTGCGGTTTCGGCGTGTGGGTCGGCTGTGCTTTCTGTGCGGATTTCAGCTTGTCGCGGATGGATTCACGGGCAGCGTGCTTCTTCGGGATGGTGTCGTATATGGCAGTCCCGGCATCCTCCACATAGGAGCGAACATACTGGATGCTTTCAGAAAAGCGGATGGGGCGGTTCTTGTCCTCGATGTTCGTCAGCCGGACTTCATCAGCGGCAAAATCAACCGCGTCAATTCTGCACTTGATGCCGTCCACATTCAGCGTCGCGCCGACAGGAATGTAATCTGCGGCTTTGAGTTCCTTAAAGGTCTCGCCGTCCTTGCTGAGAAAGACATCCGCGCCGGACTGCCAGAGCTTCTTTGAAGCTGCTACCCACGCAGCTTCACGGAAGCCCGTCACCGGCATAGAAGGCTTGCCGCGTACCTTCTTCTCAAGGAGCTTCGTGCCGAGCAAGGGCGCGGCTTTTTCCGCGTCCTTGCCGTACAGCTCAAAATAGCCGTTCTGGGCAAAGCAAACCAGCGCGTCCGGATGTGCCTTTTTGACCGCTTCGTACTTCCGAAGTTCTGCAACGGACAGAGGCGAAAGCGCCTCTGTCCTTTCTGCATCCGGCAGTCTGTCACGGCGGCTTTTCTGCTTGGACAGCACTTCCACCAGAGCATCCGCGTCCTTCGGGAGTGTCTGGTGGGCTTTGACGCCGCCATGCTCACCGACCAGAGCCATTGCTGCATCGAAGCTGCTGCGGCATGGGGCGTCCAGCACATAGCCATCTGCAAAGGTCAGCCGGTCATGATCCGGCGCAACCGAGTTCTGCGCCACATTTGCCGCCTGTTCCCGGTAGTTGATCTCAAAGACATCTCCGAAGACCTTGCCGCGCTTAACGGCTTTCGGGACAATGACACGAGCAATGCACTCGTCGTAGGTCTGTTCCGCGTAAAAACGGAAGGTGTTGTGATCTCGCGTTCCCTGAATGAAGACCTGATTTTCATTGAGGCAGTGCGTCCCATGCGGACGGCAGAACCACATCAGCGTCTTGTCTTCGGGATTCTGGCTTTCGGCGGCGCGGCGGATGATGCGCTTGTCGATGTCGAAGTCTTCCTTGTAGCTGTCTACATGACTGTCCACGAGCTTCTGCAGCTCCGCAACGATGTCAACATCTGTGTATTTCTTCATGCGTCTCCTTTCTCACAACTCCATGTCGTGCGTTTTGGATTTGACCGGAGACTTCTTCTCCGGCTGCTGTTTTGCGGCAGTCCTGAGCTGATCGCGGATGGAGGGCTTTTCCTGCTTCTGCTCCTGCTTGACGTATTCCAGCGTCGGCAGCAGCTCACGGTAACAGCCCTGTGTTTTCCGCGTCGCATGACGGCGATGGATTTTGAACAGCGGCTCACCGTTCTGCGTGACCGTGTTGCCCTCAATCCTGACGCTGTTCCGTGCCAGCAGATTGAAGGAGTGGTTAGAGGTGCGATAGGACGCCCGCATTCCGTCGTTGTTATAGGCAATCTGCCCCTTGAGCGTGTCCATGACGGCGGCTTTGATCTCCTTCTCTTCGGCAGTCAGGCGGTGCGCTTTCGGTGCTTTTGCCGCTTCCTCCGGCAAGGGGGCAAAGGGAGACTTGACCTCCACAGTTTTTACCTCAATAGAGGTAATCTCACCGTTCTCCCATGCAACGACCTCCGGGTCTCTTTTCTCTGCCTTCTCGGAAGTAGCTTCTTTCTGGGGTTCAGTCTGCTGATGGAACGCATCGACGAAAAGTGCCGTCAGTCCGGGATTGGGTTTATCCACAAGGAAGCGGGAGGCATTCTCTGGGCAGACATCAATGCTCTTTGCCCATTCCTTGAGGGGCTGCGGAATACGCCCGTCAAAGTCTTTCTGCTGAATGGTGTTTGCAAGGACATATCGGACACGCTCCGGAGAGAACTGCTCAAGGACGCTCTTCACGGCAGCATCCGCATCCAGCCGGTTATCTCCGTAGTTGGAGCTGATCGCCGCTTCAATCGCTTTGCGGCATTCCACGTTTGCGGCGAGAGAAGCACGATATGCGTCCATCTCATCGGCTTCATAGGCGTAATTCGCCGTCTCGCGGTAAATGGGGACTTCCGGCTTTTCCTCCGGAACAGCTTCCTTTACGGGAGCTTCGACTTCCATCTCTGCGGACTGTGCTTTCTCTGCCAGCAGCACCTTGAGCTTGGCGTCAATGCCCTCGATCATCTCAGCCGCCGTCTTGCGGATGGTGTCCAGAGAGCTTTTCAGTTCCTTGGTTTCCTTGCCGGATGACCAACCGGCGATGTAACCGAAGGAGTAGTCCGAGGTTTCAATGCCGTACCGTTGGCAGACGGTGTAGGCAACGCTTTCCGCTTCAACCTCCTTGGTGTGCCGATCCTTCTTATCTTCTGGCGCGGCTTTCTCATCCGGCTTGACGGCGTGGAGCTTTGCGTGGGCGATCTCGTGAATGGCGGTTTTGACCGTCTGGATTTCGCTCATGCCTTCCTGAATGGCAATGCGGCTTTCAACCGGCGAGAAGAATCCCTTTGCACCGCCCGGAATGTCCTCAAAGGAAATAGGGACGGGAGATTCCTGCCTGAGTGCGTCGAAGAACGCCTCGTAGTTTTCGACGGTGCCTTTCAGCTCATCGACGATAATGTCCGGAAGCTCCTTGCCGTCCGTCTGGGAAACATCAAAGACACTTACCACCTTGAAGGCAGGACGCAGGACCTCAACCGTTTCCGTGACAGCCTTCCCATCTGCGCCGATCACCGGCTTCTGGGTTACGGGGTCAACCTTTTCACGCTCTTCCTGCGTCTTGTACGGCGCGGGAGCAAGAATCTTGATGCCCTTTTCGCCCTTCATGACCTGACGGTCAAAGTTGCGCTGCCACGAGGTATAACCGGCAACATAGGTTGCCTCCGGCTTCTGCATCGCAATGAGCAGCGTGTTGTTGAAGGAATAGTTGTAGAACTTGGACATCGTGCGGAGATATTCCTTGAACCGCTCGGATTCAAAAAGCTCCTTGATGCCCTGTTCCAGCTTGTCCGTGATTTCGCGGACTTGCTGTGCATTTCTGTTTTCAGCCATATCAAACCTCCATTTCGTATTTGCTTCGGGGAGAAGAAAACCCCGTTTGGGATTTGCTCAGTAAACGAGCCTTTACCTCAGACGGGGTTTCTCTGCGCGTCATCCGACGATGGAAGATGTTATCCTCGTTCTCCCATTCAATCAGCCGGTCAAACATATCCGGGTGCTTTGTGATCATGTGCAGCAGCTCCGAGTCACTGGCGTTGGGACAGAACCAGCAGCCGTTTCTTCGGCAGTGAGCGTAGATTGGGGAAAGCAGCCCGTGTTCCTGACAGAGCTTGTAGGCGTCCGCCTCGGTCATACCGTATTTGGCAAGCAGACTGACCTTCTTCACGCCGTCCAGACGCGCAAGACGTTTGGGTTCATCCTCCGCGATGCCGACATAACTCACAGTGTCCGGAGAAAGCGCGGCATTGTACTTGCGGACAGGCGGGATTTTGCAGTCACGATTGACCGCGCACATCCCAGCCCACGCGAACCCGCGAACCTCGCCCTTATGAGGCCCGCGGGTGATGACATGATGAAATACGTCATCGTAGGTCTTGTCCGCATGGAGAATGGTGAACTTGATGCCCAACTCTTTTTCGCAGAAGGGCTTGAGCCGGTCATAAATGAAGTCCCGGTGTTCCGGGACTTCGCCGCTTGTGTCCTTATCAAACATGACCTCGCTGAAAACCGCCTCGTCCAGCGGCTCATTGTGCTGTGCAGCCAGCAGGAGCGTCGCTACGCTGTCTTTGCCTCCGCTGCAAGAGGCAACATACTTCGGGCGGCTCATCGGTCAAATTCCATCTTGAAGCTGACGTATTTGCCGCCGCTGTCATCCAGACGGATCACTGCGTCGTAGAGCTGGGGCTTCTTCGGCGTGTAAAGCCCGGTCACTCGGCACCAGCCCTTGTCCAGCAGCTCCTTTGCAATCTTCTTGGTCAGCTTCTTTTTCTTGCTGGAAAAGAACTTGTTGTCTTCCCACAGGCAGAAGGAGCATTCCTTGTTCGAGCAGTAGAAGTTGCCCTTGCCGACATAGACCGGAGAGCCGCAACGGGGGCATTTGCCGATTTCCTCTTTCCCCGTGCCGAAACGCTGGGCTTCGGCATCGGAGAGAAACGGGTAGGCTTTCACGAGATCCCCGGTCATCCGGACAATGCCGCTGAGAAATGCGCCTGCATCCGCATTGCCGCGCTCAATCTCCATGAGCGTGTTTTCCCATTCCGCAGTCATTGCGGGAGACGTGATCTGTTCTGGCAGAACACAGACGAGGTTGCAGCCGTCCTTTGTGGGAATGAGGGATTTGCCTTTGCGCTCTGCAAAGCCGGATTTCACCAGCTTTTCAATGATACCGGCGCGGGTCGCGGGTGTTCCGAGACCTTTCTTCTCGGTGTCATCGTCAAACTGATCGTTTCCGGCAGTCTCCATTGCAGACAGGAGCGTGTCTTCCGTGTACTGCTTCGGAGGCGTTGTGAAGTGTTCCGTAACGCTGGCGGACACATTATCCAGAACATCGCCCTCATGGACTTCGGGCAGGGACTTCATGGGATCGTCCTTTTCCTTCGTCTTGAGGGAAGCCTTGAACAGCTCTTCAATGGCTTTCCATCCGTTTTGAACGACGGTCTTCCCCTTGGTTTTGAACTCGTAGCCCTCGCAGGAGAGCGAGATCTGCGTTTCTGCGTAGGTGTGCTTCTCGCCGGTCGCACACAGAAGGCGCATCCCGACAAGATTGAGAATTTTCTGCTCCGACTGAGGGAGTGCGGAAACATCCTGCTTTTCAAGCTGGACGGTCGGGAGAATGGCATGGTGATCTGTGACCTTGCTGTTGTCGGTTACGCGGGCAATGTCCGGAGTAACCGAAACACCGGAGAAAAGCGGAAGCTGGCGGCAGACAATAGAAATGACCTGACGGGCGGTGTCCTCCATATCGTCCGTGATGAACTGGCTGTCCGTGCGCGGATAGGTCAGGAGCTTCTTTTCGTAGAGTGTTTGTACGAGATCGAGCGTCTGCTGGGCGGTGAAGCCGTAGTATCGGTTTGCCTCGCGCTGCAAGGTGGTCAGATCATAGAGCTTCGGAGGGTTGACGGTTTTCGTCTCCCGCTTGAGAGAAGAAACGACGGCTTGCTTTTTCTCGCAAGCCGCCGCAATCTTCTTTGCTTCCTCTTCGGTTTTGACCTTTTCCAGATCGGCGGTCAGATCGCCCTTGCCGACGTGGACGTTGAAATACTTCTCCTTATGGAACGTGGAGATTTTCCCGTCACGCTCCACCAGCATTGCAAGGGTCGGCGTCTGGACGCGCCCGACCACCAGCTTCTTGTGATAGAGCGTGGTGAACAGGCGGGTGCCGTTGATACCGACAATCCAGTCTGCCTTCGAGCGGCTGAGTGCCGCTTCATAGAGACGGTCAAATTCCTTGCCGTCCCGGAGATGATTGAAGCCTTCGCGGATGGCGGAGTCCTCCAACGAGCTGATCCACAGACGCTTGAAAGGCTTGGTGCATCCGGCTTTGTTGTAGACCAGTCGGAAAATCAGCTCACCCTCGCGCCCTGCATCGGTTGCGCAGACCAGCTCGGTAACGCGCTTGTCCTTCATAAGAGAGGACAGCACCTTGAACTGCTGGGCTTTGTCCTTTGTGACCTCGAACATCCAGCTTTCCGGAACAATGGGCAGATCGTCATACCGCCACTTGGCATACCGCTCATCGTAGGAGCTGGCGTCTGCCAGCTCCACCAAATGACCGAAGCACCACGAAACGATGTAATTGCCGCCCTCCATATAGCCGTCCTTGCGGGACGTCGCGCCCAATACCTTTGCGATGGACTGGGCAACGCTGGGCTTTTCAGCAATGACTAAGATCAATCTTCATCACCTTCCGTTTCGGCATCCTCCGCAATCTGCGGCTCTTCATCCTCGTTGATGTACGGCTCTTCCTCGTAGCCTTCATCATCAAAGAAGTCCATATCTTCATCCTTGGGCTTTCTGCCCTTGACGAACTTGATGTAGTAATAAGCTGCACCCGCAGCACCGGCAAGGGCAAAGATGACGAGGATCACGCCAACGTTGGATTTCTTTTCGGGTTTAGGGGCGGGGACATCGGTTTCCGCATCCTTGTCCGGCTCAGGTGTAGCGGGGGCTGTGCCGGTGCATTCGCTCATGTTGGTCTTGCAGACCGGGCAGTCGGTATTGACTTGACCGGCAACGCATTTTTCCTTGCAGTTACAGGTGGTCAGAGCCGCCGCAGTATCTTCATCCAGCAGCGCAAGCAGATCGCTCTCATCGACCATGTTCAGGAAGTACGTCTGGTACTGTTCCTCGTCCTCGTTGATGGGCGCATCGTAGTCAATGACGATATAGAAGGTGTTGCCGTTCTTCGTCTGGATGGTGATGAACTGCTTGTTGGTTGCCTTGTCATAGAGCAAGTCGCGGGTGTAGGCGTTGCCCTCATCGTCAATCGGCTCACCCTTCGGCTTTTCAGGGGCGGGAGTGACTGCGGGCTGCTGTTCCGGCTGGGTTGCCTCGGTGACGGGAAGGTTCTGCTCGGTATCGTCGGCGTAGGCAAACGCAGTCACCGAGAAGCAGGACAGAACCATAACGCAGACCGCAAGGACGGTCAGAAAACGAAACTTCTTACGCATTGTCGATTACCTCCGTATTTTCAGCGGGCTTGGTGCCGCCCTTCATGGAAGACAGGAACGCCATGATCTGATCCTTGTCCATCACCATAGAGCGCACGGTATTGATGATTTCAAGGTTTTCCAGCTCTGTCTTCTTGTCGTACAGCTCCTTGAGCTGTCCTTCGATTTCGGACTTCTTCTTTTCAGCCTTCTCAATGTCGGAGAGGACTTTCTGATACTTGGGATTCATGCAAAACTCCTTTCTTTTAATAGGCGGGTCTTCCGAAGGCGTAGAAATGCTGCTGCCAGTAGGAAGAATTGATGGATGTGTACTGAATGGGATCACCGCAGTGGATCATGACGCCACCACCGACGTAGATGCCGACGTGGGACACGCCGGGGGTGTCATACGTCCCGACAAAGAAGATAAGATCACCGGGCTGGGCGTTCGCTTTTGAAACCGGCGTGCAGACGTTGTAAAGCCCCTGTGCGCCCAGCCGTCCGGTATTCACAAGACCGCTGTTCGTGAGAACATAGCTGACAAAGCCGGAGCAGTCAAAGGATGTGTCGGGATTGGAGCCGCCCCACACATACGGATATCCGAGATACTTTTCCGCCTCGGTAATCAGCGTTGCAAACTTCTCGTCGTTCAGGTATTCCGGGTTGACATCGTAGTCGGCGGGAGGATTTGTGATGTACTTGTCCACATAGGGGGAGTTACCGAACAGATCCTCGCGGTTGCCCAGCACCGACATATACGTCGCGTACATGGAAAGCTGTTCCTGAGACATGATGTAGACCGGGACATGGGAGAGATTGAAGTTTTCGAGCTTCACGTTGCAGATGTAGTAGTCATACGGAACGCGATAGGTTTCCGTGTGCGTGTTGCCGTCTGCATCCGTCCATATGTCGGTCTCTGTGCGGTATCTCGTTTCGACGATGACCTCTTCGGTGAGGATGTACTGCTTTTCAAACAGCATTTGGAGCGTACCCTGCACCTCGTCCAGTGTGAACTCGCCCTCATGGAGAGCCGAGAGAATGGAGATCAGCACATAGGGGTCATGCTCAATATCATCCAGATCGAAGTGATACTCGTCGTAGTCATGGGTGCTTTCGTATGTGTCGAGATAGCGTTGCAGCTCTTGCTCCATTTGGCAATACTGCGTCTCCGCGGCCAGCATCGCGTCATCCTCGCTGAGATAAGAGGACGCAATAACCGACGAGCCGGTAGAGGTGAGCATCGAACACGAGCTGATACCGGCACCGAGCAAAACGAGAAGGGCAATTCCGACGCCGATCCAGATAAAGACCTTCTTGTTCTTCTCAAAGAACTCCTTAATCTTGTCGGATGCCTTCTCACCGAGCTTCTTGCCGGTATTCTTTGTGGCAGTCCCGGCAGTCTGAGAACCGGCATTTCGTGCAGCGGCATATTCCTTCTTGATGTTCTGCTTCTGGTAGTGCTTGTTCATGTTCTGCTTCTTCATCTCAGGATGCCCCTGCTGATTTCTCTCATATTGGAGCTTGGCGTCAGCTACATCCGCCTTGTGTTCCAGCTTGGAAACCTTCTCATAGGGCTTGTTGACGCTTTTTTCTCTGTGATGACTGAAATGCCTTGCGGCGGTCTCTGCGACAATCTCTGTTTTGTGCGCCCCCTCGACCGCCGAGTTTTCCTGCTCGACCTCATGGATTTTGCCGTGAATGCCGGAGGCGAGAGTGTCACCGACCTTGCGGACGGTTTTGTCTGCCTCGAATTGCAGCTTGCCCTTGCCCTTCGGCTTTTTCAGCTCATCTTCAAAATGAAGGCGGGTTTTGCCCTTGCCGGTTTCCTCATCAAAGACACGCTCTTTCTTGAGAACCTTGTGCGTGGGCAGCTTTTCACGGGCGGCATCCAGACGCTCATGCGCCTTCTCGGACTTCCTTTCGAGCTTCTGCATCCGCTTCGTGGTCGAGACGGCATCGTCCGAGACCGGCTTTGCAGAGGCAGTCTCCGCCGCTTGAGTGAGAATGGCATCTGCATCCACTGCTTCAACCGCAGAGGTCTTGCGCAGCTTGTGCGTGACAACCGTTTCGGCAATCACCGTGCCGCTATGAGAAGAAACACCGTGCTGCTCTAAGGTTGGAGGCTTGAACGGCGTTTCTGGCGAAGGCAGCGGTTCAGGTGCATTCTGGGGTGGATTTTCTGCCCTTTTCTCTTCTGTGACGGACGTTTCCGAGAGCGGCTGTGTGTCGTTATCCTCGGCGTGTTCCGCCTGAAACTGACGCTGCTGACGGCGCATCTGCACCTTTTTCTGTTCCTCCGCAGAAAGAGCTTCGGAAGGCGCGGCTGTCTCAGCGGGCTTCACCAGCTCTGCTTCTTCCAGCCGTTTTGACACACGCTGCTCGGTGCCAGCCGTCAGGTTTTCCTCAACCGCGCCTTCTCGCGTCATCCGCACGACTACCTTGTCGCGGGCTTTAAGCTCCGGTTCCTTGGACATCAGGTTTCACCTCCAATCCGCTTGTAGGCAAGCTCGGTGTACGCCGGATTCAGCTCGATGCCGACGAAATGACGCCCCATCTGCGAGGCAACCATGCCGGTTGTGCCGCTTCCCATGAACGGGTCAAGCACAATGCCGCCTTCTGGACAACCGGCGAGAAGACAGGTTTCAACCAGCTTTGGAGGGTAGGCGGCATAGTGACCGCCCTTGAAGGGGACGGTGTTGATCTTCCAGACATCGCGCTTGTTGCGGAGCGGATTGATGTCTGCGTCCTTGATCTCGCCATGCTCACGAGGGCGGTTGATGGACTGCGGCTGAGGCTGACCGGGAACGGGTTTGCCGTATTTGTTGCCGCCCTTCATGCCGCGCTTGAGACGTTCTGCCGTTGCGGGGGCAATCGGCTCGGAGATCGCCTTGTAGTCGAAGAAATACTTCTTGGACTTTGAGAACAGGAAAATATGCTCATAGCAGCGGGCGCAGCGGTCTTTGACGCTCTCCGGCATGGGGTTGTCCTTCATCCAGATGATGTCGTTGCGCAGATACCAGCCGGTATCGCGGAGGGCAAAAGCCAGCATCCACGGAATGCCGATCATGTCTTTCGGCTTGCAGCCCTCAACCTTGTTGTTGAGAGCCACAGCCTGACCGCTTCTGCCGTTGGGGTTCTTCGGGTCAACGAAATCGCCCTGATTGCCTTTCCCGGCGTAGGTGTCCGAGATGTTCAGCCAGAGCGTTCCATCCGGACGCAAAACGCGCCTGACTTCGGTAAACACTTCCGTCAGGCGCGAAATATATTCCTTCGGCGTTGTCTCTCTGCCGATCTGAGCCTCCATACCGTAATCACGGAGCGCGTAATACGGAGGGGACGTCACACAGCAATGAACGCTGTCATCGGGCAGGGCTTTCAGGATTTCAAGGCAATCGCCGGTATGAATGATGTCAAGCTCTATAAAAACCAGCTCCTTTCTTCGGATTTGAGCGCATATCAGTCGGAGTAATACTCGCCCGGCTCGTAGTCCTCGTCTTCCATGAAGTCCTCGTCGAGATCGTCAATCTCGTCCGCCCATCGGTCGAAGATTTCCTCGGCTTCCTTCGCCGCCTCACGATAGAGGCTCAGGCGGTTCGTCTCAAAGGCAGCGAAGGCGGGGATGAACTTGCCGAACTCACGGATTGCCTTCACATCCTGCGTGCGCATATCTGCGACGCACTGGATAATTTCGGACATGGTGAGCAGATCGTCGATCATCAGCTCATACTTGTCCTTGGGGATAGTTACGGCTTCATCATCCGCCGCGTCTACGAAAGGGGTATTCTCATCGCTGTTGCTGCTTTCGGGAACATCAACCTTGAAGTAGAAACCAATCATATCCACAGATACCTTGGTCATAATCTGACGTGCCTCCTTGACCTTTTCGTCGATGTCCTCCCTCACATGGAGGTAGGCGCGGTGATGCTTCTTGAGATCGCTTTCCAGTCGGATCAGATCGGTCAGCTCCCACAGAGCCTTAAACAGCGCGGAGGTGTTCTCTCCGTATTCGATAGCGTCCGCATAGGGAATGGTAATCATCTTGTTGTTCATATTCAAAAATCCTCCTATCAGTTCTGTACGGTTTCTTCTAAGCGGGTGGTCATGATGCGGTAAAGCTGGGTGTCCTTCGGGAAATCGTCCTTGAAGGGAACGATGGTCGAGCCATAGAAGATCAGCCCCTCACCGGCGTTGGAGTTGGTGATGTAGTTCTGCTGGCTGGGCGAGATGTTCAGCGCCTTCGAGAGAATCTGCCTGTCTCTTATACACATCTCCGAGCCCACGAGACTACGCTGCATCTCGT
>OWJF01000233.1_pt1 | contig 28230 bp, 25 predicted proteins | sample 1732941 | NCBI WGS metagenome assembly OWJF01 (sample SAMN05065770, study PRJEB22554) | human gut metagenome | biome: ENVO:2100002; feature: ENVO:00000062; material: ENVO:00002003 | host: Homo sapiens | place: USA
CTACCAGGGTATCTAATCCTGTTTGCTCCCCACGCTTTCGTGCATGAGCGTCAGTTGCGTCCCAGGGGGCTGCCTTCGCCATCGGTGTTCTTCCACATATCTACGCATTTCACTGCTACACGTGGAATTCCACCCCCCTCTGACGTACTCCAGTCGGACAGTCACAAATGCAGTTCCCAGGTTAAGCCCGGGGATTTCACATCTGTCTTACCCAACCGCCTGCGCACGCTTTACGCCCAGTAATTCCGATTAACGCTTGCACCCTACGTATTACCGCGGCTGCTGGCACGTAGTTAGCCGGTGCTTATTCTTCAGGTACCGTCAGCACTCCGGCATATTACTCCGGAGCTTTTCGTCCCTGACAAAAGCGGTTTACAACCCGAAGGCCTTCTTCCCGCACGCGGCATGGCTGGATCAGGGTTGCCCCCATTGTCCAAAATTCCCCACTGCTGCCTCCCGTAGGAGTCTGGACCGTGTCTCAGTTCCAGTGTGGCTGGTCGTCCTCTCAGACCAGCTATTGATCGTCGCCTTGGTGAGCCTTTACCTCCCCAACTAGCTAATCAATCATCGGCCGCTCCGTCTGCGCCGGGCCTTGCGGTCCCCGGCTTTCACCCTCAGGTCTTATGCGGTATTAGCCATCCTTTCGGACGGTTGTCCCCCACAAACGGACACGTTCCGATGTATTACTCACCCGTTCGCCACTCGCCATCAGAGAGCAAGCTCTCCATGCTGCCGTTCGACTTGCATGTGTAAGGCATGCCGCCAGCGTTCAATCTGAGCCAGGATCAAACTCTTCACTTGAATCCTGCTTTTTGGTCGTACTCAAATCACTCGCAGAAACTGACTGAGATAAATCTCAATCATTTCTTTGGCTTAAAGTCTGAGTACTTCCGATTTTTTTGCGTTTCCATGAAGAAACTGCATTTTTCAGAAGCACCCACACTTATCGGTTCGTCTGTTTCAGATTTTTAAAGAGCGTTTGTTGCCGTTTCGTCGGCGACAAGGTTGCGTATATTACACAACCGTTTTTCGTTTTGCAAGTCCGTCGGAAAATTTTTTTGTTTTCTTTCGGCTTTGCGCCTTCGTCTTAACGGCGAAGGGTGCGCATTATGAGCGCGCGTAAAAACGCTGTCAATAACTTACGGGAAAACACCTAATTCAAAGTCTTCCCGGCAGACTCCGGCAGCGGCACCACGCCGATCCCTTCTTCGACGAGCTCCCGGGCTTCCTTTCTTGTGCACATGCCTTTGATGAGGCGCTGCGGCATGGCGCCGCGGTACATGGCCCGGGCCTGACGCGGAAAATCCTCCCCCACGTCAACCGCAGACTCCGCGGCTTTCCGGACGCCTGCAAAAAAGCGTTCGGCAGCCTCGCGTACGACACTCTCTTGAGCAGAAACTGTTCTGTCGGCGTCTTCTGAAGCAGAAACGTCAGCTCCGATGTGCGCGGCCGTGGGCATGCGCTTAACATCGCTTGTTTCGCAGTACGGACAGACAACAAGGCCGCGCGCGAGCTGCCCGTCGCAGTCTTCAAGGCTCGAAAACCACGCTTCAAAACGGTGGCCGTGTGTGCAGCTCATGTCAAAAATCTTGATGCTCATCGCTTGTCTTTCCCGTATACCTCACGCATTGTAGTCGGGCCGATACCTCATTTTTCAGCTGGAAAAAAGCGTCAGCGAAATGTATCCGCAGCCGCCCGTCTATTGCCAACTGCAACAGGAACCCCCCGCGGTTAACAAACTGTTGCGTTCACTGACAGTCGGTTTCAGCAGGCGGGCTCTCCGTCCTATAAAGTGCGTCTCCGAGGAAAGGACAAATCCTCGAGTGATTCTCCTTTGGTTACTTTTTTCCGGCAGAAGTTCTTCGAGCTTCTGCCGTTTTTTTTCGCGTCGGGCCCGCTGCGCGATACACTCACGGGCAAGAACTTTTTTGAGAAGGAACCGCCAAGTGTCCAATTTTCCGCGTCTTATTCTCGGACTTTCCGCCGCAGGCCTGATTCTTGCGGGCTGCAGCTCGTTTCCTGCCATGACTGACAAAGACAATACGGCCGCAGCTGCCAGCGAGGCTCTTCAGCTCACCGACACGAGCTGGATGATGAAACTGCCGAAAAACTCCCAGTGCGATGTGCCGCCGATGATTGAGTTCGGCGAAAAACAAGCCTCCGGCGACATGGGCTGTAACCGCTTTACTGCCTCTTACAGCGTTGACGGCACCAAAATTCAGTTTGACCAGGTCGCAGCCACCCTGCGCATGTGCGGCCCGGAATACATGAAGCTTGAAGACCAGATGCAAAATCTTCTCAATGCCGCGCGTTCGGCCAAGCAGACAAAAACCGCCATCACCTTCTTTGATGAAGACGGCAAAGAAATCCTGACGCTTGTACCTGAAGAAGCCGGCGCCTGCGAATAAAGAGCGCTTTTAAGTCAAACGCCGACGGTTGGCCCGCCGGCGTTTTTCTTTGGGATTAATGCGCCGCTTCCCAGTTGTCGGCCACCCCGACCTGCGCGATCAAAGGCACCGAAAGCGAAGCCACAGAAGCCATCAGCCGCGGAAGCGCTTCAGACACGGCCGCCACTTCTTTTTCCGGCACCTCAAGCACAAGTTCATCGTGCACCTGCAGAACCATGCGGCTTTCCAGCTTATTTTCGGTAAGCCACCGGCTCACCGCAGTCATCGCCATCTTGATGAGGTCGGCTGCCGTTCCCTGCATCGGGGCGTTAATGGCCGCGCGCTCTGCCGCGGCACGCATCTGCGCGCGGGCACTGCGGATATCGGGCAGCCACAGCCTTCTGCCGAAAGCGGTCTCAACAAACCCGTCGCGGTGAGCGACCAGGCGCGTCTCTTCCATGTACTTGGCGACTTTGGGATAGCGGGCAAAGTACTGCTCGATATAGTTGGCGGCCACAGACCGCGCTACGCCGAGGTTTTGCGCAAGCCCGAAGGCGCTCATACCGTAAATGAGACCGAAATTGATGACTTTAGCCATGCGGCGCTCGTCTGCGGTCACATTTTCGGGCGCCACGCCGAAGACTTCCGCCGCGGTCGCCCGGTGAATGTCTTCCCCGTTACGGAAGGCTTTAAGAAGCCCTTCGTCACCGGAAATATGCGCCATGATTCTCAATTCAATCTGCGAGTAGTCGGCCGAAATAATCCGGGAGCCCGCGGGTGCCACAAAGGCCTCACGGATTTTGCGGCCCTCAGGAGACCTCACCGGAATATTCTGCAGATTGGGGTCCGAACTTGCGAGGCGCCCGGTGACGGCCGTTGCCTGACCGAATGTCGTGTGAATCCGGCCGTCGGCGGGATCTGCCATCAGCGGGAGCTTATCCGTGTAGGTGCCCTTGAGTTTCGTGAGACGCCGGTAGTCCAAAATGAGTTTGGGCAGCGGATAATCAAGCGCCAGTTCAGTGAGAACTTCTTCGTCCGTCGAAGGCGTTCCCGAGGCCGTCTTTTTCTTCACCGGAAGCCCGAGCTTATTAAAGAGGACGTCGGCAAGCTGCTTGGGACTTGCGGGATTAAAGGGGTCGCCCGCCAATTCCTGAATCTTGGCTTCAATCCCCTCGATTTCTTCGCCCATCGCAGAAGACAATGCCTTGAGTTTTGCGATGTCAACGTCTACGCCCGTGCGCTCCATTTCCCCTAAGACCGCACAGACCGGCAGTTCAATGGTTTCATAAATGCGCGTGAGGCCGGCGTCCGCGGCCATCCGGGACTTCATGACGGCAGCAGCCGTTCTCAGACACGCCGCTGCCGTCGTGAGAAACGCCCCGACAGCGGCTGCGGGCATTTGAGACACCTTCTTTTTCTGCGCGCCTTTACCCAGGAAATCCTCTTCCGAGGGAAGCGCCACGGCACAGTAGCGGGCCGCAAGTTTCTGCAAATCGTGCTTTAAATGCGCTTCAAGGACGTAACTCATGAGCATCGCATCACCCGAAGCAGTACATTCGGTAATGCCGAAGTTTCTTAACACGTGGCGCGCGTACTTGAGGTCATGCATGACTTTCGGCGCGTCCGACGCAAACCAGGGCGCAAGGCGCTTTATGTCGTGAGCGGCGAGGTTTTTGCCTTCTTCGTGCGTCACCGGCAGGTAATAGCGCTCCAGAGGCGTTACCGCGAGACCGATCCCAACCGTCACGTCATGCAGGGGATTGACACGGTCGGTTAAAAGCGTCACCGCAACCGGCGGCTCCTGAGGCTCAATACGGGTAAGACGCGCGATGAGTGCATTGAGTTTTTCCGCGTCATCCACGGTTTCAAAACTTCCCGCCTGCGCGGGATCCACCGCCACCGCATCCGCCGTGTCTGCGGGCGCCGCAAAGAGATCCGTCTGAACCGGAGCACCCGTTGCCGCAGCCGCTGCCTTTGATTTGGGTTTGCCGGTTTTTGCCGCTCCCGCGCGCATCTCCCAGCGCGTGAAAAAGGCAGTGAGTTTTTCTTCGTCCACCGCACCTGCCACGAGCTCTTCGGGCTTAGACGGCAGTTCCACGGCACAGTTAATCGTCACAAGCTTTCGGGCCGTTTCCAGAAACGGCAGCCCCGCGCGGAGGTTTTCGCCGATCTTGCCCTTCACTTCCCCGGCGTGCGCAACGAGGTTGTCAAGGCTCCCCCACTCGTTAATCCATTTGGCGGCGGTCACCGGTCCGCACTTATTGATCCCGGGGACATTGTCGACTTTGTCACCCATGAGCGCCAGGTAGTCGATGATCCGGTCCGGAGCCACACCGTACTTGGCCTTGACGCCCTCAGCGTCCAAAACCTGGCGCGTCATGGTGTTCACAAGCCGGATACGTCCGTCCACAAGCTGCGCGAGATCCTTGTCGCCGGTCGCAATAAACACGTCCCAGCCGAGAGCGTCCGCGCGTTTGGCGTAAGTTGCGAGCACATCGTCGGCTTCAACGCCTGCGATCTGAATCAGGGGCCAGCCGGACAACCGGACCATTTCCATGATGGGCTCAATCTGCACCCGCAGGTCATCGGGCATCGGCGGGCGGTTGGCTTTGTAATCGGCAAAAATCGCGTGGCGGAAGTTTTTCCCGGGCGCGTCAAAAATGCAGGCTTTGTAGTCAGGCTGAACAAGAGAAGCCACATTCTTGAGCATCCCGTTAAAGCCCTTGATGGCGCCCGTGGGCTCCCCGTTACTCGTCATCAGAGGGGGCAGCGCATGGTAGGCGCGGAACAGATAGTTGGATCCGTCGACAAGCAGAAGTCTAGGCATGGTTCACTAGAAAAATAGGTTTGTCCGCGCGATTTTAAAGCGCGCCCGCCTCTGTCCGAAAACGCAATTCGCGCGCTTTCGGGAAAAATGCGTGTTCTATTGAGCCCGTGCATGATGCGGCAGGGCCCGCGAGTGCATAATAGATCTAACGAAATGACCGGCCGCGGCGTTAAGCCCGAAGCGGCCCCTTAAAGCAATACCGGCGGCACAGGTCCGCCAAAGGAAGTGCCATGCGCCTCACACTTTTCACTGCACTGATGCTTGCGGCAGTCCCCGCTCTTGCCGCGCCCCTTGATGCGCCGCCCGCCTTTACCGGTAAAGCCGTTGAAGCGCAGCCGGTAACGGAGCCCGCAGCCAAAGCCCCTGCGGCCGACGGCTATAACGATCTTGCCCCCACCGAGGAAGACATGCGCCGCGCGCGGGCCGAGCGGCGTCACCAGTATTCGAGCCAGCCCGAACCCTATATTTCGCCCCGGGGCACCAAGATTGAGGAGCTCCATGACCAAAACAACCGTCTCACGGAGGTCCGTGTGACCCCGGGCACCACGGAAATTCCCTACACGATGAAAAACCGCAGCGACCGTCCAATTGACAACCGTCCGGGCGCTGATCCCCGCAGCACGCTTGATACGCCGAAATTCATTCAGTTCGGCTGGTAGCAACCAACCTGATTTTGTCCTATGGCTGTTTTTACAACAATTACCGAAACCGATGCACAGGAAATCCTGCGGCACTTCAGCATCGGCCCTCTGACCAGTCTGAAGCCCATCACAAGCGGCATTGAAAACACCAACTATTTTCTCGATACGCCGCAGGGACACTGGGTACTGACCGTCTTTGAAAAGCTCACCCCCGATGAGCTCCCCTTTTATCTGGAGTTCTGCGAGCACTTAGCGGGAAAAGGCTGCCGCGTGGCCTGTCCGGTGCGAACCTCTGACGGCAATCTTTTTGACTTCGTTCACGGCAAGCCCTACAGCATCGCCAACCGGCTTGAGGGTACGGACGTGCGCACGATGGGCGTGGCGGAGTGCCGCTCGATGGGACGGCTTCTTGCGCAGATGCATATCGCGGCCCGGGACTTTCACCGCTTCCAGGAAAACCTGCGGGGTCTGAGCTGGTGGCAGGAGACGGTTCCCAAGCTCAGGGACGTGGTAAGCGATGAGATCTACACGATGCTTACCAAAGAGCTCGCGTTTCTGGAAACGCAGGTGACGCTTCCCGCCTACCGCAGGCTTCCTGTGACCGCCTGCCACTGCGACCTCTTCCGTAACAATGCGTTAATCATGAACGCGGGAACGGATGCGGCTGAAGTTTCCGGCGTCTTTGACTTTTACTTTGCGGGCTGCATGCCCTGGCTCTACGACCTTGCGGTGACCGTGAACGACTGGTGCGTGGATGAGGCGACCGGACACTTCAATCCCGTGACGCTTAAAGCCTTTATGGACGCGTATAACGCCGTGCGGCCCCTCACGGCCGACGAAAAGGCAATGTGGCGCACGTGCTTAAGGGGTGCCGCAATCCGCTTCTGGATCAGCCGCCTCTACGACTTTTATAAGCCGAGAAAAGCGAGCCTCTTAAAGCCCCACGATCCGACGCACTTTCAGAGAGTGTTACACAATCGGCAGACGTGTGAGCCCTATTGGCCCGCGTCAAACTGATAAGCTACGATCAAAGAGCCGGAGACACTCTCTCCGGCCGTTTTTTTCTGTCCACTTTTTCAATGAACGACACCAATCACTCCAGACATCTCGGGCCCGCGGCGGGCTGGCTTTGGTTTCAGGCGGGGCTCGCGGCCGTGCGGCGCGAACCCCTGTCACTCGCGGTCGTCGCGATTTTTTACATGTCGACGATGGCCATTCTCTCGATCCTGCCTGTGGTGGGGTCGCTTGCGGCATCGCTTTTTATGCCCTTCGGGACCGTCTTTCTCGGGCGTGCGGTCAAGGTGACCATGCAGGGAAAGCAACCCGGGTTTGCGCTTTTGGCGGAAATCTTTCGTGATGCCCGCCACCGCCGGGCACTTTTTAACGTGGGCCTGGTGTTTGCCGTGGCGCTGTCGCTCACAAACCTCGTTTTTGACTGGCTTGCCGCCGATGCCGTTGCGCAGTGGGGGTCGCTTGAAAACGGGCGGCTTGACTGGTCAACGGTCTCGCAGCACATCCCCTACGACGCCATGATTGCCGCGGCCGTCATCTACATTCCGGCACTGATGGCGACGTGGTTTGCGCCGCTTCTTGTCTCTGAAAAATCGATGAGCGCCGGAAAAGCCCTCTTTTATTCCTTTTTCGGGTGCCTCAGAAACATCCTTGCCGTGATTGTTCTCGGGGTCGTTCTTTCGGTCGCAATCGGCGTTGCCGCAGCGCTTCTCGTCTTTCTTATTTCCTTTCTGGAACTCACGGGCTCAGAAATGTTTCTCATCACGCCCTTTGCCTTTATCGCGTCCACGATCACGTACGCGTGCTACTGGCCGATGTATCAGACGCTTTTTGAAGCCGTAGGTAACCGTGACCTCAGTCAGACGGCCGCAAACCAGCCCGATCTCTGAGCGTACCAGGTGACGGTGGCCTTAAAGGCCTCAGCAAAATCCGCCGACGCTCTCCAGCCGAGCTCCCGGCGGATTTTTTCTGCCGTAAGTGCATAGCGCCTGTCGTGCCCCGGGCGGTCCGTGACAAACCTGATCTGACCGGCGTAAGAGCCGGAAGCCTTCGGGCGCAGCGCGTCAAGCGTTCGGCAGATAAGACGAACGAGCGTAAGGTTGTCGACCTCGTGACAGGCGCCCACGTTATAAACCTCACCCAAGCGGCCGCGCGAGAGCACTGCGTCAATGGCGGCTGCATGATCTTCAACGTAAATCCAGTCTCGGATGTTGCTGCCGTCGCCGTAGACCGGAAGGGGTTTTCCTGCAAGTGCCCGCCCGATCATCAGAGGAATCAGTTTTTCCGGATACTGATACGGCCCGTAATTATTGGATGAGCAGGTTGTGAGAACAGGCAGCCCGTAGGTTTCAAACCAAGCCCGCACAGCATGCCCGGCTGCGGCCTTGGAGGCGGAGTACGGCGAATTGGGTCGCCAGGGCGTCGCCTCGGTAAAAGGCGCTTCGCCCGGATTCAGTGACCCGTAAACCTCATCGGTACTCACGTAGAGAAACCGAAAGGCCGCCCGCTTTTCTTCAGAGAGTTTTTCCCAGTAATTCTGAGCGGCGGTTAAAAGCGTGACGGTCCCTTGGACATTGACGTCAAAAAAGAGCGCCGGGCCCGTGATCGACCGGTCCACATGACTTTCGGCGGCCATGTGAATGACCGCGTCGGGCTGAAAGCGCGCAAAGAGGTCACAGAGCAGCGCGGCATCGCGGATGTCACCCTTTACAAAGTGATAATCGTCACGCGCCTCAAGACTTTTAAGCGCCGCGGGGCGCGCGGCGTAGGTAAGGGCATCGAGGTTCACGAGGGGGCCGCCCGAGAGCCTGAAGTGCCTCAGGATATAGTTCACCCCCACAAAGCCCGCACCGCCCGTAACGAGAATCACCGCACTCTCCTTAAAGCGCCAGATCCAGAAGCGACTTCGGTTTATACCCGATCGTCTGGATGCAGACCGGGGTCTGGTGTTTGGCAAGGTCCAGGGTCTCAGAGACCTTATCCGGGTCAAAGGTCATGCGCACAAGGCAATTCAAGGTGAGCGCCGCACAGGCCATATAGACGGCCTGCACCTTCACACCGACGTCGAGAATCCGCGCGCGTTCAAGCGCCACATCGGCTTTTTCTGAAAGTTCCGGCTTATCGACGTAACGGATGACGTTTTTGGCCATTTCCGTCACAAAATTTGTGGCGCGGTCGTTTGAAGCTACATAGACAATATGCACCGGCGCGTTTTTCACAAGGGGCTGCCACAGGCACAGGTCCTTACGACGGTCGTGGTCCTTCACAAAAACGAGGGCCGAATTCTTTGCATCCCAGAGCCACACGCCGTTTGCCTTTACGACGTAAAGATCAATTTCCTGCCAGTTCATCGCTGAGGGCGTCGTGCGGCGCCCGTCTTTGCGGTTGATGCCGTCAGCGGCCCAAAGAACTGCGGCGAGGTCCTCGTCGCTTACCGTCTCATCGGAAAAATCGCGGCTTGTGCGGCGCTTTTCAAAGACTTCGGTTAAAGGCATCGTCATCACGCGGGGCGCGGCCAGACGGCGCATCGGCGGCTGCGGCGCCGCGGGCTTTTTGCGCTTTAAGGAGACCATACGGATTTCCTTTACGCGGCAAAGCCGAGCGTGACGCAAAGAAGGGGCATTGCGTCCTCGCCCAAGGCCCGCGTCAGTTTCTCTGCGTCAAAGGAGCCGCGCACAACGCTTCCCAATCCCACCGCCACACAGGCAAGCTGCGCGGCCATTCCGCAAAAGCCCGCATCGTACTTCACGTAGTCTTCAATACCCGCCGCCTTTTTGTTGTCCGCGGCAATCACGAGCGTCACGGGCGCGGTTTTCACAAAGTCCTGATCGGTGGTGGAATCCGCACGGGCGTCGCCCGCGTGCGTGCAGACAAGTGCGTTTTTCACGGGGTCATAGCGCCAGACGCCTTCACTGTCCAAAACGTACGCCGTCATTTCCCGCCTGTCCATCGTTGTGGGAACCGTGAGCTTTCCTTCAGCTGACGACGTCCCGCACGTGCACCAGAGCACGTGCGCGAGAATCGAAGCGTCCACTTTCTGATCGGAAAATTCCCGCACGGAACGGCGCTGGCCGACCGCGGCAATCAGTTTCATGTCCGCTGCAATCGGTGCCGGAAGTTCCCGCACGTCCCCTCTTTTGAGTGTCTGCATTTGTCGTGTCCTTCGCTGCGGCACCGGCAAAAGCACGGTGCCCTGAAAATGTTGCGGCAATTTTAGCGGTCTGCCGTGCCTTGCTCCTTGTCTTAAGATTATGCGGCGTACCGCGTTTACCCATATGCGTTTTTCGGATTTTCTCTGCCATGCCGCCCGTCGTTGCCGCCACGCTGTTTCCCGATGTTTTTGTCCTTGAGCCTGCGCGCTTTAAAGACAACCGCGGCGAATTTCTAGAAGTCTTTAACGCAGAAGACTTTGAAGCGGTGTTGGGGCTCACGCCCGCATTTGTGCAGGATAACGTCAGCGTAAGCCGCAAAAACACCGTGCGGGGCCTACATTGGCAGGCTGCCCCTCACGGACAGGGAAAACTTGTGACCTGCGCGACCGGCACCGTCTTTGACGTAATTGTCGATATCCGCCCCGAGTCGCCTGCGTTTCTTACGGCACGCACCGTGGTGCTCTCGGGCGAAAACCGCCGGGTACTCTGGATTCCCGCGGGCTACGCCCACGGCTTTGCAGCGCTTGAAGACAACACAACGGTTTTCTACAAAGTGACGCACAAACGGGTCCCGGCGGCCGAGCGCACGGCGCTTTGGTGCGATCCGGCGCTCGGTATCCAATGGCCGGTTGCGGCAGCCGATTCGGTCATGTCTGAAAAAGACCGCCGGGCCGCACCGCTTAGAACCGTTCTCGGGCTTTAAGAGAACATTTCGCTCATTTCTTTGGAGCGCGCCGCACAGGCCTTGACGGCCGCCTCCACCGTGCCGCGAAAATCGTGCGCTTCAAAGGCTTCGATGGCCTTGGCGGTGGTGCCGCCCTTACTTGTGACGTTCGCCCTTAACTGCGCAAAGTCTTCGCCGGACTTGCGCGCAAGTGCCGCGGCACCCTCAACGGTGGATAACGCCATTTCGTGCGCATCAGCCGGTGTCGCTCCGCCCTTCACGAGCGCATCCGCCAGGGCTTCCATAAAAAGAAAAACGTAGGCGGGGCCGGAACCCGGGCCCGAAGTCACAAGGTGCAGGCCGTCTTCGTGAGTAAGGTCCTTTACCTCACCCACGCTCTCCAATATGGCGTGCGCGGCTTTTCTTGCGTCTTCATCAACGTCAGAAGGAACATAAAGACCGGAAAAGCCCTTTAACACCATGGCAGGCGTATTGGGAATGGCACGCACGATGCGTTTGTGGTTAAGCCACGCTCTGAGAACCTCGAGCTTAACGCCCGCGGCAACGGAAAGCACAAGCGCCTTTTCGCTCACAAAGGGTTTGAGCGTTTCGCAGCAATCCTTGAGCTTCTGAGGCTTCACGGCAAGCACCACAACGTCCGCCTTTTTAAGCCACTCTCCCGCCCCCTCAAACCCCACGGCACCGTAAAGCGCATGGAGTTTTTCGCGCTTTTCCGGATGCGGGTCACTTACCCAGATCGTTTCACCGTTGACGCCCTTGGCGTGCATGCCGGCAATCATGGCGCCCGCCATGTTTCCGCCGCCGATAAACGCAGTATTCACTTCGTGCTCTCCCGAAAGGTTGTTGTATGGCCGGTCATTGTAGGACGCCCGCCGGGAAAAACTGCGTACACTTAACGCATCATCAGCGCCCGCAGACACTTCCCGTGCGCACCGTCTCCTTTTTTGAGGAAATGACATCATGTCCGAATCACCGCTTATTTCGGTTAAAGAGCTCGAGGCCGAACTCTCTGACGACAATCTTCTCATTCTTGACGTGCGCGCAAGCCTCACGGACCCGGCTGAGGGCCGCAGACTCTATGAGGCGGGCCACATTCCCGGCGCGCGCTTTACCGACTTGGAAAACGATGTCTCTGGCTGCCGCTCGGGCACCAACGGCCGGCATCCGCTGCCGGATTCCGGGCGCTTCTGCGTCAATATGCGGCGTCTCGGCTTAAATCCCGCAAGCCGCGTGGTGGTCTATGACCAGGGGGATTGCAACTTCGCGGCGCGCCAGTGGTTCACCCTGCGGTGGGTGGGCTTTAAGCACGTGCGGGTTTTGGACGGCGGCTGGACCACCTGGGAAAAGGCAGGGATGGCGGTGCAGACCGAAGAGCCCGCGTGGGAACAAGGCACCTACCGCGCCACCGCGCCCTTAGAGCGCGTCTTTGACGATGATTTTGTCGAAAAGAACCTCGCCGAGCACGGGCCCTATGTGCTCGTTGACGCCCGCTCGCACGAGCGCTTTATCGGGCAAAACGAAACGATGGATCCCGTCGCAGGCCACATTCCCGGGGCGTTGAACCGCCCGTCAGCGGAAAACATCGGCGAAAACGGGCTTTTTAAGGCGCCCGAGATACTCAAAAAAGAATTTGAAGCCGTGCTTGCGGGCCGCGCAACTGAGAACGTCATCAACTACTGCGGTTCCGGCGTCACCGCCTGCTGCAATCACCTGGCGATGCGCGTGGCGGGCTTAAAGGACGCGGGCGTTTATGTCGGAAGCTGGTCTGAGTGGGTCGCAGACGAAAACCGTCCGGTTGCAACGGGCGACAACTGACCGGCCTTAAAACTCATCATCATCAAAACGGGTGTTTGTGAGATCAGGCTCCCGCCACCCGGCCCGCGCATAGGCCTCATGAAGCACCTCGGTGCCGAAGGCCTTGTAAGCCGCGGGGTCTGATAACGTCCGCCGGTAAGCTTTGGCACCGGCAAGCCCGTTTAAAAGCCCGAGCATATGCCGCGTCGTTCCGCGTAACGCAAGGGGATCCGCGGGCACCTTTTCCTTGAGATAGGCCGTCATCCGGTCGATGATTTCGGAGCGCGTCACGGCCCGCACCGTTTCGTCTCCGAAAAGCCGGGCGTCGACGTCCGTTAAAATCCACGGATTCTGATAGGCCTCACGCCCCACCATCACGCCGTCACAGCCTGCGGCAATGATTTCTTCGGCGGTTTCAAGGGTTTTCACGGCACCGTTTACGCAGATCACGGCCTCAGGAAAATCTTTTTTGAGCGCATAGGCGTAGTCGCGCTTTAAGGGCGGCACCTCACGGTTTTCCTTGGGGGAAAGGCCCTTGAGCCACGCCGCGCGCGTATGCACGATAAAGACGCGGCAACCCGCGTCAAAAAGCGTGCCCACAAAGTCACGCACAAAACCGTACGAATCCTCTTTATCGACGCCGATGCGGTGCTTGACGGTGACGTCGATATCGACGGCGTCACGCATCGCCTTAAAGCAGTCAGCGACGAGCTTGGGTTCGAGCATGAGGCACGCGCCGAAACTGCCCCGCTGCACGCGCTCAGAGGGACAGCCGCAGTTAAGGTTCACTTCGTCGTAGCCGCGTTCGGCAACCCACTTTGCGGCCTGCGCGAGTTCCGCGGGGTCACTGCCCCCCAACTGACAGGCAACGGGGTGTTCAACCTCTGAAAACCGCAGCAGCCGGTCACGGTTACCGTGCACGAGCGCGGGTGAGGTAATCATCTCCGTGTAAAGCCTTGCGTGACGCGAGAGCGACCGGTGAAACACGCGGCAGTGCGTATCCGTCCAGTCAAGCATCGGGGCAACACAAAAGCGCCAGCGGCGGGAAAAATCGGCGTCAGGCATAAGCTTTACGAAGAAAAAGGAAAGACTAACGGTCAGGACTTGTCGGGAAACGTCCCGTCAACATAAATCCACACGCCGTCCCGCTTTTCAAAGCGAGAAATCTCGTGCATGCGGAAAGCCCCTTCACGGGTGCGGCCGCGGGCCACAAATTCCACGGTTCCTTCCGTGGGCGTCTGAAGCGCCGCGTTTTTGACGGTCAGCCCGAGCCACTTCACTTTATCAGCCCCCTCCATGGGAGCTGCAGGGTATGTCTCAGGCGCCCAGGTGGCGCGGATCCAATTTTCACGCCCGAGAACATAGGCACTGTAGCGTGAGCGCATGAGTTCTTCGGGCGTCTCAGGGGTTTGGCCCCCGTCAAGAAAACGCCCGCAGCAGGCGGCAAAGTCCTTGCCGCTGCCGCAGGGGCACAGTGTGGCGGGCGTTGTCTTTTTAGTCATGACGGCAAATTAAAGCGTCATTTCATCGCGTTCGGCACGCGAAGCACGGCGGCGTTCGAATTCCTTCAGCCAGCGCTTTCTCAGGCGGATGGTCTTCGGGGTGATTTCCACGAGTTCGTCGTCGTTAATGAATTCCACGGCGCTTTCAAGCGTGAGCTGCACCGGCGGAACCAGGCGGATCGCTTCATCGGTGCCGGAAGCACGGATGTTGGTGAGCTGCTTGCAGCGGATGGGATTCACAACGATGTCGTTTTCACGGGAATGTTCGCCGATGATCATGCCTTCGTAGAGGGCATCACCGGGGCTTACGAACAGACGGCCGCGCTCCTGAATCTTCCAGAGCGCATAGGCAACGGCGTTACCGTCATCCTGGCTGATGATCGCGCCCGAGCGGCGTTCACCGACCTCACCCTGCTTGATGGGACCGTAGTCGTCAAAGACGTGGCTCATGATGCCCGTGCCGCGGCACATCGTCATGAACATCGACTGAAAGCCGATGAGGCCTCGGGCCGGAATACGGTATTCCAGACGCACACGGCCCTTACCGTCGGGCTGCATATCCTGCAGATCGCCCTTGCGGCGGCCGAGTTCTTCCATGACGGCGCCCTGATGCTCTTCTTCGACGTCCACCGTGAGAAGCTCATAGGGTTCCTGCTTTTCGCCGTTAACCATTTTGAGCAGTACGCGCGGACGGCCCACAGCAAGTTCGTAGCCTTCGCGGCGCATGTTTTCAAGCAGGATCGTGAGGTGCAGTTCACCGCGTCCGCACACTTCCCAGACCGTTTCGTCCGCGGTCGGCCGCAGACGCATGGCGACGTTACTCTTCAATTCACGTTCCAGACGTTCACGAATCTGACGCGAGGTGACGAACTTACCTTCGCGGCCCGCCAGGGGCGAGGTGTTCACCATGAAGTTCATGGTAAGCGTCGGTTCGTCGACTTTAAGCATCGGAAGGGCTTCAGGGGCCGCGGGGTCGGTGATCGTCGTACCGATGTTGAGGTCTTCAATACCGTTCACGAGCACGATGTCGCCTGCCTGCGCGAAGTCCACAACCTTACGGTCAAGACCTTCAAACTGCAGAATCTGATTGACCTTGGCGGGCTTGGGGGTGTCCTCCGGCCCGTTCATGATCACAACGTTCTGACCGGCTTTGAGAATACCGCGGTGCACACGGCCGATACCGATTTTGCCCACGTAGCTCGAGTAGTCCAGAGAGCAGATCTGAAGCTGCAGGGGCGCTTCGGTGTTGTCTTCACGCACGGGGACGTACTTAATCACCGTGTCAAAGATCGCGCGCATGTTGCCGATCTTTTTGAGTTCTTCGACGTTGTCGGTGTAACCGGCGTAGCCCTCAAGGGCCGAGGCGTAAATCACCGGGAAGTCGAGCTGATCTTCGGTGGCGCCGAGTTTGTCAAAGAGGTCAAAGGTCTGGTTCACAACCCACTCGGGGCGGGCACCGGGGCGGTCAACCTTGTTGATGACGACGATGGGCTTAAGGCCCGCTGCGAGGGCCTTGCGCGTCACAAAGCGGGTCTGCGGCATCGGGCCGTCCACCGCGTCCACGAGAAGCAGCACGCCGTCAACCATCGAGAGCACGCGCTCGACTTCACCGCCGAAGTCCGCGTGCCCCGGGGTATCGATGATGTTGATGTGCACGCCTTCGTATTCGACGGCGCAGTTTTTCGCCAGAATCGTGATGCCGCGTTCCTTTTCGATGTCACCGCTGTCCATCACGCGCTCATCGACCTGCTGGTTGCTGCGGAAGGTTCCCGCGCACTGCAGCAACTTGTCAACCATCGTGGTCTTACCGTGGTCAACGTGAGCAATGATTGCAATATTGCGAATAGCTCTTGTCATTTTGTGTGTCTTCCCGAGTTCGTCCCGCTTCAGGACGGGTCATTGTCTGTGTTTCTGATTAATCGGTACGGGTGAATGACGCCGCGTGCGTCGACCTTCACCACGCCAAGTAACTTCATTTCAGGCCCGTAGGCCCGTGCCTCACCGCGCACGGCACTTTTTAATGCCAGACGCTGTCCGTTTCTCAGACGCTCGGCGCCTGCGGCATCAAGCGTCACCGAGGGCAGCGTCTGTAGCAGAAAATCCGCTCCCTTTAAAAGCGCGCGGCGTTCTTCAATTGTCTGATTCTTGTCGTCAACCGCCGCAAACGGCACGGCGTCGGCGATTTTTAAGTCTCCCACTTCGGTGCGGCGCAGGGCCGTCAGATGCGCGTAACAGCCGAGCCTGCGGCCGATATCATCGGCCAAAACCCGGATGTAGGTGCCCTTCGTCACACGCACGTCAATGACGGCCTTATCCCCCTCAAAGGCCAGAAGCGTGAGGCTTTTGACCTCAACCTTACGGGGCTTACGCTCCACTTCAATACCCTTGCGGGCGAGATCATAAAGGTTTTTTCCGCCGTGCTTGACGGCCGAGTACATCGGAGGCACCTGTTCGATGACGCCGGTGAATTCCCCGAGAACCTTTACGAGTTCGTCTTTTGTCGGACGTTTGCTGCAGGTTTCCGTCACCGCACCGGTTTTATCCATCGTATCGGTGGCTGCGCCGAACGTGAGCTCAGCCTCATAGCGCTTGTCGGCGTGCAGCAGGTCTGAGGAATACTTTGTGGCGTTTCCGAACGCAAGCGGCAACAGGCCGCTTGCCATCGGGTCAAGCGTTCCGGTGTGCCCCGCTTTTTTGGCGTTAATGAGCCTGCGGGTAAGCTGCAGGGCCCAGTTTGAGCTCATCCCTGCAGGCTTATCCAGCAGCATCACGCCGTCAATATCGTCACCCTTTGCGCCCATCGCCGCCTCTTTATTCGGTCTTGCCTTCAGAGGCTTCGTTGCGCCGGGTTTCCTGCATTGCCTCTTCAATCACACGGTCCATGGCAAAACCGCGCGCCACACTTTCGTCCAAAACAAAGTGAAGCGTCGGTACCGTATGGATCGTGAGCTTTTTATAGATGAGGCTTCTTAACATCCCCGCGGCCGCATTCAGACCCTCGCGGCACTTTTCCTCGTCGCACCCGATGGTGGTGAAGAAAAGTTTCGCGTGCGCGTAGTCCGGTGTGATCTCACAACCCGTGATCGTCACCAGTCCCACGCGCGGATCGCGCACGTTCTGCGGAATGAGTTCGGCAATGTCGCGCGCGATTTGGTCAGCGACCCTCAGCGCTCTGCCCGGCTTTTTTGCTTTAACAGCCATCAGCATCCACCTCAGAGCGTACGGGCCACTTCGGTGACTTCGAAGATTTCAAGCTGGTCGCCCACCTTGATGTCGTCGTAGCCCTTAAGCGACAGACCGCATTCGTTGCCGGCCTGCACTTCGCGCACATCGTCCTTGAAGTGTTTCAGAGACGCAAGCTCCCCGGTCCAGATGACGACGTTGTCGCGCAAGAGGCGCGCGGACGCGTTTCTGCGCACCACGCCTTCCATGACGCGGCAGCCGGCAATAAGGCCCACCTTCGGAACGCGGATCGTCTGACGGATTTCGAGCATACCGATCACCGTCTCGCGCTTTTCCGGCGAGAGCATGCCGCTCATGGCCGCCTTCACATCATCGACGGCGTCGTAGATGATGTTGTAGTAGCGCATGTCAATGCCGTCCTGCTCCGCGAGCTTACGGGCCGCAGCATCAGCGCGCACGTTAAAGCCGATGATGACGGCTTTGGAGGCCGCAGCAAGGTTGACGTCGGTTTCGGAAATACCGCCCACGGCACTGTGGACAACCTGAACGCGCACTTCGTCGGTGGAAAGCTTCGTCAAAGCGTGCACCAAGGCTTCCTGAGAACCCTGAACGTCGGCCTTGATGATCAGAGACAGCGTCTTTACTTCCCCGTTATTTTCGCCGGAGAAGAGGTTTTCAAGTTTTGCGGCCTGCTGACGCGCAAGCTTCACGTCACGGTACTTGCCCTGACGGAAGAGCGCGACTTCGCGGGCCTTGCGTTCGTCCGGAACCACAATGAGTTCGTCGCCTGCGGCCGGGACGTCGGAGAGACCCTGAATTTCCACGGGAATCGAGGGACCGGCGCTCTGCACCTGCTTGCCGAGTTCGTTCACCATGGCGCGCACGCGGCCGAAGGCCTGGCCCGCCAGAACAATATCGCCCTTCTTTAAAAGGCCGGACTGAACGAGAACGGAAGCGACGGGGCCGCGGCCCTTATCCAGTCGGCTTTCAATGACGATACCCTTGGCGTTACCCTGATCCGGGGCTTTCAATTCAAGCATTTCTGCCTGCAGCAGAACGTTTTCAAGGAGTTCATCCACGCCCTTACCGGTCTTGGCGGACACCGGGCAGAACGGCACGTCGCCGCCGAAACTTTCAGGAATCACTTCGTTCTGAACGAGTTCGTTCGTAACGCGTTCAACGTTGGCTTCGGGTTTATCGATCTTGTTGATCGCAACGACCATCGGAACGCCGGCAGCGCGGGCATGCGCAATGGCTTCCTTGGTCTGGGGCATCACGCCGTCGTCGGCTGCGACCACCAGAATCACGATATCGGTTGCCTGCGCACCGCGGGCACGCATGGCGGTAAAGGCTTCATGCCCCGGGGTATCCAAGAACGTGACGATGCCGCGCGGCGTTTTCACATGATACGCACCGATGTGCTGCGTGATGCCGCCCGCTTCACCCGCAGCAACCTTGGCGCGGCGGATGTAGTCCAAAAGCGACGTCTTACCGTGGTCAACGTGACCCATGATCGTGACGACCGGGGGACGGGGCACGGCGGGGTACTGCTCGGCACCCTCTTCGATTTCACCCAAGAGCGCTTCCGGATCGTCGGCCTTGGCGGCAATCGCCTTGTGGCCCATTTCTTCAACGAGAATCATGGCCGTATCCTGATCAAGCATCTGATTGATGGTGACCATCTGGCCCATCTTCATCAGAACCTTGATGACTTCAGTGGCCTTCACGCTCATCTTGTGCGCGAGATCGGCAACGGAAATCGTCTCAGGCACGCTCACCTCACGCACCACGGGTTCCGCGGGCATCTGCTGCACGCTTTGCTCGTGATGGTGCTGCTTGCGGCTGCGGCCTCTCCAGTTGTCATCTCCCGAGTCATCGCCGCCGCGGGTCTTGATCGTGCGGCGCTTCTGACCTTCGTCATTCCAGCCGCGGTCGTTGTTGCGTTCGCCCTTGCGGCCCTTGCCGCCCTTTTTGGGCTCGTCGTTGCGGTCACCGGAAGCCGCCTTTGCGGGCTTGGCTTCGGTCTTTTTCTTCGCTTCAGCCGGCTTGGCGGCAGCGGCCGTTTTTTCCGCATCCTTGCGGTCGTTCTTATCGCCGCGGTCGGCCTTTGCCTTTAAAACGGTCTTGGGCTTAGAAAGCATCTCGCGGATTGCCGCGGCTTCTTCCAAGGCCTTTTTGCGGGCCGCGTCACGACGGGCCCGTTCTTCAGCCGAAACCGCAGTTTCTTCTTTTTCCGCGGCCTTCGGGGCCACGCGCTGAGCGGCAGCCTGTGCACGGCGCTTTAATTCCTGATCGAGCTTTTCGCGCTCGGCCTTTTCCCGCTCCGCCTTTTCACGGGCGGCCTTGGCGACAGCCTCTTCACGAGCCTTGCGGCGTGCGGCCTCTTCGGCAGCGCGCTCGGCAGCCGCGGCTTCGCGGGCCTTTTCTTCGGCGGCAGCCTGCTCGGCAGCTTCCCTGGCGGCTTTTTCAGCAGCAGCCTTCTGAGCCTGCTGAGCCTTGGCTTCTTGAGCGGCCTTGGCGGCTTTTTCCGCTTCCGCGGCCTTCACGGCTTCCGCGGCCTTTGCGGCGTCGTTTTCGGCCTGCGCTGCCTGCGCCTGCTTTTCTTCCAGAGCGCGGCGTGCGGCGGCTTCGGTTTCCGCGCGCGCAGCGGCAATGGCGCGGGCTCGCTCATCGTCCTGACGGGGCGACTTCACGAAGACGCGGCGGCGGCGCACTTCCACTTCAATCGTGTGCGCTCCGCCCTGGCCGTCCTTCTGACGGATGGTGGAGGTTTCGCGGCGCTTCACAGTGATCTTGCTGGGACGGTCGGGCACGCGTTCGCTTCTGAGGCTGTCCAAAAGCCGGCGCTTGTCGGCTTCGCTTAATTCGTCGGTCTCGCCCGTCTTTTCAATGCCCGCGGCTTTGAGCTGCGCGAGCAGCGTCTGAGCGGGGATCTTCATTTCCCGGGCAAGATCGATAACCGTATTGTTTGCCATATTCTTTTCTTACTCCTGCCGCTGACCGCACCGCAACCGCGGTTGTTTCCGGTGCCTGCCGCCCGATTGACTCACCGGGCGGCTCACGGCCGTTTTCCTTATCGTTAATCGAACTTGTCCCGGACTCACTCGGCCCAGGAAGCACGTGCCGCCATGATGAGTTTGCTGGCGGCTTCTTCATCAAGCCCCGTCTTTTCGACGAGTTCTTCGGTATCCAGATCACCGAGCTCATCGGCGGTCTTCACACCCGCGCCCACGAGCTTACTTGCAAGGTCATTGTCCATGCCTTCAAGCGCAAAGAGCGAGGGGTCGGCCTGACGGAGGTTCTCCTCACGCTTTAAGGCGCGGGCCAGAAGCACCGTACGGGCCTTTTCGCGCACTTCGGGGAGCTCTTCATCGCTAAAGAGCCCGAGGCCCGCGATTTCCTGTTCAGGCACGTAGGCGAGTTCCTCGAGGCTGTAGATGCCGTCCTCAAAAAGCGCGCGGGCCGTGTCTTCGGAAATACCGAGTTCGCTCACGAATTCCCCGGTCGCAGCCTGCATTTCGTCTTCACGCTTCTTGTCGGCTTCTTCTGCCGTCATGATGTTGATCTGCCAGCCGGTGAGTTCGCTCGCCAGACGCACGTTCTGACCGCCCTTACCGATCGCAACGGCGAGGTTGTCTTCGTCGACCGTCACATCCATGCTGTTGGCGTCTTCGTCGGCCAAAACCTTACTCACCTTCGCGGGCTTTAAGGCTTCCACAATGTACTGCACGGGGTTTTCGTCCCAGCGCACAACGTCGATGTGTTCGCCGGCGAGCTCATTGGTGACGGCGGTGACGCGCGAACCGTGAATACCGATGCAGGTCCCCACCGGGTCAATACGCTTGTCGCGGCTCATCACGGCGATCTTGGCGCGCATGCCGGGATCACGGGAAGAAGACTTGATTTCCACGACGCCTTCCTCGATTTCCGGCACTTCGAGCTCAAAGAGTTTGTTCAAAAACTGCGGGCAGGCACGCGACAGAATCACCTGACGGCCCTTGGTGTTTTCTTCGACCTTGAGCACAAAGGCACGCACGCGGTCACCGTTACGGAGGTTTTCGCGCGGAATCATTTCGCTGCGGGGCAGAAGCGCTTCAAGGCGGCCGATTTCAACAATGGCGCCGTCCTTCATCACGCGCTTGATCTGGCCGTTGATGATCTGCTCGTCGCGGGCGAGGAATTCCTTGAGGATCTGTTCGCGTTCGGCGTCCCTCAAACGCTGCAGAATGACCTGCTTGGCGTCCTGGGCAAAGCGGCGGCCGGAGCTGTTGATGTTTTCAATCGGCTTTTCGATGTAGTCGCCCACCTTGATCTCAGGATAGTCGTCGATCACGTCGGAGAGCATCTCCTCGCGGTCGGGCTGCTGCAGGCCTTCGTCGCCGCTCACCACAACCCAGCGGCGCTTGGCGGTCCAGTCACCGGTGCCGCGGTCAACGCTCACCACCACATCGGCGTCTTCACCCGGGAACTGCGCCTTTTTCACGGCGCTTGCCAGAGCCGTTTCAAGCACGCCGAACACGGCAGACTTTTCAACATTCTTTTCGTTGGCCAGTACATCGACCATCTCGAGCATATCTCGGCTCATTATTTCTTCCCTCTAAAATCGAGCTCAGCAATCAGATTGGCGCGGTCCACGTCAACCAGGTCAAATTCCACAACCACAGGCGCCGCTGCAGGCGTCTTCGCGGCCTTTTTCTTATCCCGCACGGCCTGCGAGGGCGTACGGGCGATATGAAGTTCCTCAAAGCTGAAGCGCACGCGGGCTTCACTGCCCTCGCCCTCAACGGCAAGGATCTTTCCGTCAAGTTTGCGGCGGCCGGCTTCAGGAAAGCCTTCGGCGTGCATGGGCTCGTAAAGTTCCACGTGCGCGGGCGACCCCACAAAACGCTTCCAGTCACGGGCGCGCTTTAAGGGGCGCTCCACGCCGGGGCTGCTTACTTCCAGGCGCTCGTAGTCGACGCCCTCAACGGTAAAAAGATGCGTGATCTGGTCGCTCACGGCTTCACAGTCGTCCACGGAAATACCGCCTTCGCGGTCCGTGTCGATCGTGATGCGCACAAGCCCCCGGGCGAGTCGCTCGAAGTCGACAAACTCGTAGCCGAGGCCCGTGACCGTGCTCTCGATCAGTTCAGTGATTTGCGCTGTGCTCTTAGGCATTGATGCGAATCTTGTGCGGGGGGATTCCCCGAAAAAACCAAAAAAAAATGGGCACACTGCCCATCCCTGTTCCTTTCCCGAAGAAAGGGGCCTCACGGCAAAACTGCCTGCCGTCAGACCTGAGTGAGTAAAGCCCGCAAAAACCGTTTCACCGGGAAACGCCTCTTTGCGCCGCCGCGCCTCCCCCTTAACGGGGCCACGTGCCGGACCGCTCAGCTTCTGAAAACCGAGCGGCGCTTTGTGAAGACCGCCGCGGCCGCATGAAAAATGCGCCCCGACGTCTCCGTGCGGGGCGCATTATACGGATTTTTGTTGTTTTTTCAACAGCGAAGCGCTGTTTTTCCGTGTTTTTCAGCCAACGCTTTCCGGTTAACCGCGGTTACGGAAATTGCGCCTTCCGCCCTGATGCTGGCCGGAGCGGTTGCCGCCGCGGTTTTTGTACTGCGACTGCGGCTGATCGCCGTAGGCCGAGGGGCGCCCCGCAAAGCCGCGGGAATAAACGTTCTGCGCACCGTCGAGACGGCCGCTCGCTATATAGTCCACGGTACTGGTCATCGAATCGGGCTGCCAGCTTTTTCCCTTATTGCGGGGTTTGCCGCCGAAGGGTTTCTTTTTAAAGCCCCCGTTATTAAGGGGTTTGCCGCCCTTGGGTTTACTTCCCTTATGAAAGGGCTTGGCGCCCTGCGCCTCAAGGTCGCTTACCCAGGCCTTCACCCAGTCGCCCGCAAGTTCTCGCGTAGCGCCCTTGGCAAGGTCCTTCGGCAACTGCACTGCGCCGTAACGCACGCGGATCAAGCGGCTCACCGTCAATCCCACCGCTTCAAACATGCGGCGCACTTCACGGTTGCGGCCTTCATTGATGCGCACAAGGTACCAGTGGTTGAGCCCTTCGCCGCCCTTGACGGTCAACTCAGAAAATGCCGCGGGCCCGTCTTCGAGCTCCACGCCCGACAAAAGCGCCTCACGGCCTTCTTCAGTGAGTGTTCCCGCGGTGCGCACCGCGTATTCGCGTTCAATCGCGTAGCGCGGATGCATCAGACGGTTGGCAAGATCACCGCTGTTGGTAAAAAGCAGCAGCCCCTCGGTATTAAAGTCCAGACGCCCCACCGCAATCCAGCGGCCGTGGCTGATCTTGGGAAGGTTGTCAAACACCGTGGGACGTCCCTGGGGATCGTCCATACTGACAATCTGACCGGTGGGCTTATGGTAGACAAGCACTCGCGGCAGGCGCTTGCCGCCGCCTGCGCTTTCGGCCTTTTTCACAATACGGCCGTTCACGCGCACGATGTCGGCGGGAAGCACACGCTGTCCGAGATGGGCGGGTTCGCCGTTCACAGAAATCCGGCCCTCAAGAATTAACTGCTCCATGTCGCGGCGGCTTCCGAGACCGCAGTCGGCGAGAACCTTCTGCAGTTTTTCACTCTGCGCAATGAGCGCTTTTTTTGCCGCTGCCTTACCGCGCTTAAAAACGCGGGGGTCAAAGACATTGTCGGCCATCATGCCGCGGGTAAGCGTCTCTTCGTCAGAAGCGGCCGGCATTTGAAGGGCCTCAGCCGGAAGTTCAGCCTGAGGATCGTCCTCAGAAACCGCCTGGGGCGCTGCGGCCGCCGGGGAGACTTCCTCTTCAGAGGGCACGTCAGCAACCGCAACAGTTTTCTCCGTCTCCGTCACCGCCGCCTTTGTGCGGGGCTTACGGGTGCCGGTTGACGCAGCCTTTCGGAGCTTGCGGGCAACCGGCTTTACTTCCTCAGCCGCAACCGCTTCGGCGGCAGCCTCAGAAGGCGCGGCATCAGCCGGTGCTCCCCCGGCAGTCTCCGCCGCTACGGTCTCTGCCTTCTTACGGCGCACCGTGCGCTTTTTGGCGGCGGGCTTAACCTCTGCCGTTTCCGCCTCTGCCGGCACAGCTTCCGGGGCGTCCTTATCCGCTTCAGCCGCCTTCGTTTCCGCCGTCTTTTTCACGGACTTTCGGACCGTGCGCTTTTTGGGCGCGCTTTCAGGGGCCGCTTCGGGCACCCCGGCTTTTTTCACGGCCGTACGGCGGCGCCTCACGGGTTTTGCGGAGGCTTCGTCCGCTTCGGGCGTAACAGCCGCGGATGCGGCTTCAGAAACTTCGACTGACTTTTTAGATTCAGGCATCTTTTTTACCTTCGTCGGCTAAAAGCGGTTTCTCTTCGGCAAGCGGCAGTTCAGGCGTCTTTTGTTCGTCCGCCTTTTTATTCTTGTCCGAAAAGTCCAGTTCAAATTCTTCGACTTTGGGTTCTTCGCCCTGTAAGGGCGGCAACTGATCAAGGCTTTTTAAGCCGAGATCATTTAAAAACTGTGCGGTTGTGGCAAAAAGTGCCGGACGCCCCGGCGACTCTCTGTGGCCAATCACTTCAATCCAGCCGCGCTCTTCGAGCTGTCTCAAGGAATTGGGGTTCACGGTCACACCGCGGATTTCTTCAATATCACCGCGCGTGGCAGGCTGCCGGTAGGCAATGATCGCAAGCGTTTCCATCACCGCACGCGTGTACTTCGGCGCCTTTTCTTCAGAAAGCCTGACGAGATACTCGCCGACCTCCGGTGCACTCTGAAAACGCCAGCCCTCCGCCGTTTCAAGAAGGCGCAAGCCCCTGTCCTGCCAGAAAAGGGCAAGCTTACCCACCTCCGTCAGGATTCTGTCCTGCGTATAGCGGTTTTCAAACAAGCGGGCGAGCTCAGCCGTGCTGAGCGGCCTGGGGCTCGTCAGAAGCGCAGCTTCGATCACAAGCCCGGGATTATTTGCCGGATTCACGAAAACAAACGGTTGAGACTGCGCCGGGCGCAGTGTTTGCTCACAAAATAGGAAAGTGTGCGGAAAAATCTCAAGGGTTCCGCCGGATTTCGGCCTCATGCCGCAAGCACAGTGCGGTTTTCCCCGCAGCGGGGACGCAAAGCTGTGCATGACGGGAGCAGACTCTGCCGCCCGGCCGGCCCGACGTTTCTTTCAACGCAGGCGGACAGATTGTAGAGCAAAGGCGGCGTTACGCCAAACAGCGAGGCAGCATGCGGCCTGCCAAAAAGAAACCGGAGAAAAAGGCGCGTCTTTCTCCGGCTTTTCGTGTTAACTCAAGGAGAACACGGAGTTACTTTTTCGCAGCGGCCTTCTTGGCTGCGGGCTTTTTGGCTGCAAGCTTAGCGGCTTTCACGGAAGCCTTCTTGGCGGGGGCCTTGGCTGCGGGTTTTGCGGCGGGCTTAGCCTCTGCTTTCTTGGCGGGAGCCTTTACGGCCGGCTTCTTGGCAGTCTCAGCCTTTTTGGCAGGAGCCTTTAACGCCGTTTTGGCTGCGGGCTTCTTTGCAGGAGCCGCTTTCTTGGCGGCGGGTTTTGCAGCAGGCGCCTTCTTCACCTCTGCCTTCTTGGCGGCCGGTTTGGCAGCAGGCTTTGCCGCGGGCTTTTTCGCGGCCTTTGCCGGTGCCGCCTTCACAGTCTTCGCGGCGGGCTTGGCAGCGGCTTTTTTGGCCGGGGTCTTGGCGGGGGCCTTCTTTGCGGCAGCCTTAGCTGCGGGCTTTACTGCAGCCTTCTTTATCGGGGCCTTCACAGCCTTTTTCGCAGCAGGCTTTTCGGCTTCTTCTTTCTTGGGAGCAGATTTCGCGGCAGCCTTTTTCACCGGAGCTTTCTTCGCCGGGGCAGCTTCCTTGGCTGCGGGCTTTTTGGCGGCAGCTGCCGGCTTTGCGGCTTTCTTCGCGGCGGGCTTTTTCGCGCCGGTTACTTCCGCAACGACGTCAGCGACCTTGGCCGTTGCTTCCTGTGCAAGCACCGCACCGGCTTCGAGCATCTGACGGGCCGTGTCGTAGATTTCCTGCGTAAGGATTGTGCCGACCTTACCGCCGGCACCTTCGGCCTGTGCCTGGAACTTCGTCACGGCCGCGCTCAACGTCGCGTATGCCTGCTTAAAACCTTCAAAACTTTTGTCCGAAATCTGGATCGACATAGCCCATCCCCACGGGAAATTGTTGTAACGCTTTCAACATTAACACTGAAAAGCAAAAAACATACAAAGAAAAGGGACAGAATTTCCTTTTTCAATCAACGGCGTGACTAAAGGGCAACACCAAACCAAAAGCTAAAAAGCGCGGTCTCCGCTCCCGCGGCACTTTGAGCCGCTACAAAGGGGCGCTGCAGGTGTTCTCAGCACTCACGCTGAAGATGGTTTGATTTCTTTATTTTCCCTTCTTTTATCAATTGAGTATTAGTCATCCGACTTACACCGGCAGCGTAACCGGGCTTTTGCTCGAGAGGGCTGCCTCCGAATTCCAAACAGGTAACTGATGGTATCGTGGGTTCGAATCCCTCCTTCCCGCCGAATCCTGGTTCTGAAACAACCGGACTCTTGCCTCCTGCATCGGTCTCCCTGCGCAAAGACCACCCCCTCCGAAAACGGCGTTTCTCTTTTCGCCGCTCTTTTGCTATCATGCGCGCTCTGTCCTCTTTGGGACAACCACTGTGCGGAAGGGTGGCAGAGTGGTCGAATGCGCCGGACTCGAAATCCGGTATACGGTTATACCGTATCGAGGGTTCGAATCCCTCCCCTTCCGCCATGCACAGCACGCAAAGGCTCGCGACTCGCGGGCCTTTGTTTTATGCGCCTTCCGCGCCTTTTCCAACACCGGCGCACCTTCCAACGATTTCCCGATCTGTTTCGTCGTGTGTCATCGTGTCTCATAATCTCCCATAAAATAGACCTCGAATCCCAGTATTCCCCACGCGTTTGGGGAAACTTTTCCCACACTTTCCCCAAAAGTCAAAAAAGTGTGGGAAACCAAAACGCGTGGGAAACAGCGTCAGGAGCGCTCTTTTTGTGGGAAACCGTCCGGAGACACAATGAAATCAACCATTCCGAACCTTTGCATAAAGACGTCCAAGGGCAGGCAGTATTACGTCGCCCGGGTGACGATTGACGGCAAGCGCATCGACCGCAGGCTAGGGTTAAATACCCCTGTTAGCGAGCCAACAAGCTCAACCGCAAACCCGCGCTAGACACAAAAATCTACACACACCCGCGGTGGGTAATGCGGTTGCAAAATTTGAAGCTGTGTGATCAGTTGAGCGAGTAAAAGGTGCCCAAAAGGCACCTTTGGCATACCTGAAAGAAACAGCAAGAGAAAAGCCCGATCCACCAAGGAAGCGGGCTTTTTTGTTGGTCACGGCTCCTTTTCAAGCGTCAGCGACAATCGGAACCCGAGCTTGCTCATGGCCTCTTCTATCGCCTCTATGCTGGCCTTGTCTTTGGACAGATCAACATACCGCTGAGCCTGAGTCTGTGTGATGTTGTTCATGCGGGCGATGTCTGCGACCCGGTAACGGTTTTCGACCATGTAGTTCCAGAACAGAATTTTCGCCTGCACGCGAGCCGGGATGTAAACCGGCGTCTCCCCGTCCTGAAGCGGGCTAGGCAGCGGGATGGCGCGGCGCTTCTGACGGTACAGAAGCTCCATCACTCCCGGGACGCACTGAGCGGCCGCCGTGACAGCTCCTTCCAGTGTCGGATCCTCGTAAGTGCATTCAGGAAGATCGCGGCAGGTGACAACGAAAACATCCCGATCAGGGGACTTGACAACTTTGATGCCGTAATACATATACTTCTCCTTGGACAGTGAGGTTTGTGGATGCCTCCCGCTTTGGCTTTGGCTTTAGCTTGATTCTGATCTTGAGCCTGATAAACACGAGATTTAAATCAGCTTCGGCCGTTATGCCTTTTACTTTCAGATCCACATATCTCACCTCCTTTATGAGATAGTATTATACATAAAGGGCTTAAAAAGCAAAGCAAATAATGTAAAATATAGGTCGGTTTATCTGGCCTTTTTTATTGGGCTACGCAATGGCAACCGCAAAGAAGAAACCGGCCGCAAAGCGTAAGACCGGACGGCCC